>Ga0307376_10001429_pt1 | contig 25751 bp, 23 predicted proteins | sample TR2MG_FD_202536 | JGI IMG/M metagenome (GOLD analysis project Ga0307376, IMG submission 202536) | Soil microbial communities from Risofladan, Vaasa, Finland - TR-2 | ecosystem: Environmental > Terrestrial > Soil > Coastal area > Acid sulfate soil | place: Finland: Risofladan, Vaasa | collected...
GGCCATGTTCTCCCGTCGGGTCTTCCGCTCGCGGATCAGTCTGCCGGAGACCCTGGACAGGATATGGAGGAAGACTTATCCGACGCCCCTGAAGACCAAGGCCGAGTATCTTCCCGCCTTCGCGCTGAGGTAGCCGGGAGGGAGGGTATCACTAGGCTTCGTAACACTACTCTCACTGCCAGAGATAGTAGCTGTGCAAGCGAGATATGAAGAGCGCCGAGCCGGCCACGAGAAGCACGAAACCCACGACGATCAGATAGGGATTCCACACCGAGATCAGAAGCTGATGCCCGGCGAGGAACACGGTGCAGCCGAGGGCCGCGGCGCGATAGGACGGTTCCGATGTGGCATAGGCCGCGTAGAGGAAATTGGCGATCGTGACGAGACTGGCTACGATGCCCAGTCCGAGATTGAGGCTGAAGTACCCCGCCTTGAGCTCGAGGGTCGAGCTGAAGGCGCCCGTGTCGATGGGCATGGCCGCGGCGAGGGCGAAGGCGATGGCCGCGCAGAGCGCAACCACTGTCCCGATCTTCTCATTGTGAAAGCCTGCCGCGTACAACCCCGAGAGGAAAAGCGAAAAATAACCCGCATAGCGCGTAAACACGAGGGCCTTGGCGGCTAGGATCTGGAGCGACAGCGAAGCTCCGTCCACGACCAGTCCGTAGAGTGCCAGGCGAAGCACCTCCAAGCCGACCGACAATACCCAGAAGGCGAAGAAGAAAATCTCGGTCGAGACCGTCTTGCGGAAGTTGAAGAGGACGACCCCGAGGGCCAGAGCCGCGTACAGGGCGCAGAGTCCGACGGCCGCGGCGGCCAGCCTATAGGAAAAAATGCCGATTCCCCCGATCCGGAACACCCCGATGGCCTTGGCTTTCTGCAGGAAGTCGGGAACGTCGGGGTCGGAGGCTATGCGCGAAAAAAGCGGCACGAAGGCCGCGAGACAGAGACAGGCGGCTGCGAAGAGGCTCCAGTAGGTCCGGCGCCGGGCGTTGATGGTCACGAATTGGAGCATAGCGCCGCTGGAGCGCTTTGAGAAGACTCGAGAATCCGAGGGAGGGGATTGACCGATTCAGTAAGCATAATACATTATGACTGTAAACATCTTTTTAGTCACAGAGGATTTATGCCGCGCGCGTTTACCGACCGGGATCGTGACAGACTGTATGCCAAGCTCATCGAGGCGGGGAAGAAACAGATCAATCGTGTGGGTGCCAGAAATCTCTTGATCGACGATGTGGTTCGGGAGGCCGGTATCTCCAAAGGCAGCTTCTATGCCTTCTTCCCGTCGAAAGAAGATTTCGTGCTCTCGATATTCGAAGCCTGGGAGGAGAGCTATCGCGGCGCCTTGCTGGAGAACCTCCGCCTCGGCTCCGGGAATCCGCGAGAGCGCCTTGGTCGATTCTTCTCGGGCGTCTTCGAGCTGTTCGATCGCGAACCTGGACTGGCCAAGCTCGGTTTCGTCGATATCGTCCAGATCATCGATCGCCTCTCTCCCGAGCGACTCGCGAAACACCAAGCGAACGACACGCAAAAAATCGGCGCGGCGGCGAAGGAATGGGTCGGGAAGGGCCTCATCGCCGAGAGCGACCTTCCCGCCATCGAGGGTATTCTCGACTCGCTTTTCATTCTCGCCATGCATCGGGAAGACTTCAAACCGGGGAGCTACGCTCCCGCCATGGCCCTGCTTTCGGAGGCTCTGGCGATGCGGCTCTCGTCGACGGGAGGGCATGATGAAGAGGCTTGATGCCGGCACGCCGACAGTGCTGAGAACGCGCGGCCTGTGCAAATCCTACGGCAAGCTGCGCGCCGTCGAATCGGTGAACCTCGAGCTGCGGCGGGGCGAAATCTACGGCTTTCTGGGGCGCAACGGCGCGGGCAAAACGACGACCATCCGGATGCTCCTCGGCCTGGCTCGTCCGACGAAGGGAGAGATAGAGATCTTCGGCCGGCCCTTGGGCAGGGATCGACTGCGGCTTCTCGGCAGAATCGGCTGCCTGGTCGAGGGGGCGGCCGCCTATCCCAACCTGACCGTGAGGGAGAATCTCGACCTCCAACGCCGGCTCACCCGCGCTCCGCGCGAATCGGTCCGGGACGCGATACGCCTGCTGGGGCTCGAGGCCTTCGCGGACAGACGGGCGGGAAGGCTCTCCCTGGGCAACAAGCAGCGTCTTTCCCTGGCGCGCGCCCTCCTCCATTCGCCCGAGCTGCTCATCCTCGACGAGCCGGCCAACGCCCTCGACCCCGCGGGGATCGTCGAGATCCGGGAGCTCCTCCGCCGTCTCGCGAAGGAACGGGGGGTGGCCATCTTCATGTCGAGCCACATTCTCGCCGAGATCGACCAGCTCGCCGATCGGATAGGGATCATTCACCAGGGGAGCCTGGTCGAGGAGCTCGACTACGAGACCTTCCGCGACCGCGGCAGACATTTCATAGAGCTCGAAGTCGGCGATGCGGCGGCGGCCGAGTCCGTATTGCGGAAACGCCTGGGCCTGCGAGAGATTTCGCGCGGCGATGCGAACGCTCTCCGCGTCGCCGATCCGCAGGCGGAGGCCGCGGCCATAGCGAAGGAGCTGGTTCTCGCGGGCATCGAGCTGCGTCGGCTTCTTCCCGTCCAGGAGGACCTGGAGAGACACTTCATGCGATTGACGGGAGGAGTGGCATGAGTTTTCCGCGCGTTCTCGGAACGGAAATCCTGAAGCTCAGGCGAAGCAGGATTACCTGGATCAGCTGGATCGCCTACAGCTTCGTCGCGATCGTGTCCGGCTTCTTCCTGTGGATCATGCAACATCCGGGCCTGGCAGGGAGCCTGGGCCTGGTCGGCCAGAAAGCGAGATTCACCGTGGGCGACAGCCAAGCCTCCTGGGCGACCCTCTTCGGCATGTTCGAGCAGATGAGCGGCGTCGGCGGCATGATCCTGCTTTCGATCATCGTGACCTACCTGTTCGGCCGCGAATACGCCGAAGGGACGGGGAAGTATATGCTCGCGCTCCCCCTGCGCCGCAGTGTCATCGTCCTGGCCAAACTCCTGACGGCCCTGGCCTGGTTCGGCCTCATCAGCCTATCGCTGGTGGCGGAGAGCCTCGGTGTCGGCACGCTGCTGGGATTGGCCGGATTCTCCTGGACGCTCTTCGCGGCCTCCGCCGGCAAGATACTCCTCTCGGCGGGTCTCCTCCTGGCTCTCGCTCCCCCCGTCGCCTGGGTCGCAGTGAGCTCCGGAGGCTACCTCGCGCCGCTAGGCTTCACGATTTTCACGCTCGTCCTCGGAACGGCGTTCGGCGCCACCGGCTGGGGCCCGTGGTTCCCCTGGTCGATCGTAGCCCTGCTTTCCGGATCCGCTGGCCCGAACGGCGCGGCACTGGGAGCCGGAAGCTGGCTCGTGCTCGGCGCCACATTCCTCGCCGGAACCGCCGGCACGATAGGGCGACTGGCCCTGGCCGATAACGCACAATAGTATCCGGCCGGAGACGGTCGCCAGTCGCCGCCGCCGGTCGCCAGTCGCCGCCGCAAGGCGCCGACGCATGGCACTGCCGCAAGGCGGACTGCAGAGAGCGATCCGGCATAAAGGAGAAGAGCTCGAAAGCCGATACTGTGCCTAGGAGTGAGGCATGAAGAAACGGTGCATACTCGCAGCTCTGGCCCTCGTCGCCGCTTTCCTCCCCGCTTATGCGGGCGATGTGGCCACCTTCGTCGATCTCGGATTCTCGCCCGACTCGGCCTATTTCATGTTCGGGCAGTATGGCGTCCAGCAGTCGACCCTCGCTCCCTACGCCGAGACCTACCTCGTCGACAATGCCAGGAACGATTTCGTGCCGCGGGGAGTGGCACGCAGGGTCTTTGCCCGCGCGCGGATCGAGGCGGGGCAGGACGCCTCGGGAGCCTTCTACGCGCTGTTCTCGGACGAGGTTCCGCTGGCGCGGAGGTATCGCATCGATCACCTCCTGCCCGGCTCCCTGCTCTACGTGCTCCTCGACGGCCAGGACCCGCCCGCCACCCTCTCGTTCAGGGACTTCAAGACGGGCGCCGCCTACGATGTCGCGCTCAATCAGCAGACGCTCGAGACCCCGGGCAGCGTGAGTTCGTCGTTCGGCATTTCCCTGACCGTGACTTCCAAGGACGGCACCGTGCGTCGCGTAACCTGCGGCAGTCCCGACCTGCGCCGCCCGGGCGTCAAGTCGTACGCGATCCGCAGGATCGTCCAGGCTCCCGACGGCAGGACCCTCGTCTTCATAGTGGAGAAGCGCCTCGCCTCGAATGACGACGGCGGCATCCGCTACATGGTCGAGACGGTGAAGCTGCCCTAAAAGCGCCCCCGCCCATAGGGCGCGGCCCTCAACGTGAAAGGGAGGCCCCGAATCCGGCACGCCATGGCGTACGGAGGAGGGGCCCATTTTTTGCCGCGGCGCTTCACTTCCTGCGAGATGCGCCCTTCTTGCCGCGCTTGCCCTTCGACTTTTTTCCGCGAGCGCGCTCGCCATCTTCGGCGAGGGCCGCGGCTCCGATGCCGCCGGGCGCGGCGGCCGCCGCCGTGCCGACGCCGGCCGTGCCTTCGGGGCTCGGCGCTTCCCGCTTGGAGGCGAGCGAACCCGGGTAGACGCGGGGCACCCAGCGCTGGCTGTCGATCGGCGGGCGGGCGTACTTGCCGGCCTTCTGCCTGGCGGGCAGTTCAATCGGCTCGGGGGTCAGGTCCTTGTAGGGAAGGCTGTCGAGCACATGGCGAATCGTGTTGAGGCGGGCGCTGTACTTGTCGTCGGCGTCCACGACGTGCCAGGGGCTGTCGGGGGTGTCGGCGAATTCGAACATCGCATCCTTCGCGCGGGAGTAATCCACCCATTTCGAGCGAGCGCTCATGTCCATGGGACTGAGCTTCCAGCGCTTGGCGGGGTCCTTGAGCCGGTCCTCGAACCGGGACTCCTGCACCTCGTCCGAGACGCTGAACCAGTACTTGAGGAGGGTGATGCCCGAACGGATGAGCATGCGCTCGAACTCCGGCACCGTGCGCGCGAACTCGCGGTATTCCTCGTCCGTGCAGAATCCCATGACGCGCTCGACGCCGGCGCGGTTGTACCAGCTGCGATCGAAGAAGACCATTTCCCCGCCCGCGGGCAGATGCGCCACGTAGCGCTGGAAATACCATTGCGTCTTCTCTTTTTCGGTGGGCACGCCCAGGGCGGCGATTCGCGCGTAGCGCGGATTGAGCCCCCCCGTGATGGCCTTGATGACTCCGCCCTTGCCCGCCGCGTCGCGTCCCTCGAAGATCACCACTACCTTGAGACCCTTGGCCTTGACCCATTCCTGCAGCTTCACGAGCTCGACCGTCAGACGCCTCAATTCCTTGAAATATTCTTTCTTATCGATCGCCGAAGAATCGCCCATGCTCGCCTCCGCTGTAAGTATACTCAATCCGAGTGAAATACCTCTTTCAGCTCCGAAGAAACCGTCGGCTTGTCCGGATCCGTCTCCATTACGCCCGCCATGCAGCTCCACCGCTTCTTTGCAACCGGATTGTCCGGCAGGCGATCGGAGCAGTCGCGGTCCTTGGGCTTCATCGCGGATGCGGCGCGGGTCAGGCGGGAAAGACCACGCGCGCGCGGGTTCCGCGATCTCCCTCGATCTCGAAGGTCCCATACAGCTGCCTGGCCAGGTTCTCCACGAGGGTCAGCCCTATGGTCCCCGCCTTTCTTCCATCATGCTCGGGCTTCGAGAAGCCGACACCGTCGTCGCATATCGTCAAGGTTATCATGCCATCACCGCCCTTCGCGAGAGCCACCTCGATCGTTCCCGTGCGGTCGCCGGGGAACGCGTGCTTGAGCGCATTGACCACGAGCTCGTTGACGAGGAGACCGCAGGGAATGGCGTTGTCCAGGGCGAAGGATACGTCCTCGACCGAGACGCCGATCCTGATCCGGCGATCGTCCACCATGTAGGCCGAGAGCAGATAGTCGCAGAGCTGTCGCAGATACGACCCGAATTCCACGACCGCGAAATCCTCGGACTGGTAGAGCAGCTCGTGCACGAGGGACATGGATCTGACGCGGGCCTCCATGTCCACGAGCGAATGCCCCGTGGGCGAGGATTCGTCCACCTCGCCGAGCTGCAGGTGGATGAGGCTGCAGATTATCTGCAGGTTGTTCTTCACCCTATGGTGGACTTCCTGCAAGAGCAGCTCCTTCTCCCTCAGGGAAGCCATGAGCGCGCGCGCCGCCTCGCGGCGCTCGGTGACGTCCCTGATGATCCCGCCGATCACGGTTTCGGCGCCGGTCGAGATCAGGTAGAGGGTCTGCTCGACGATGAGCCGAGTGCCGTCGGCGCGTTCGAAGATGGCTTCGAAGGGACTCGACCGACCCTCGTCGCGGTAGCTCGCGATCGCGCCCTTCCACTGAGCCCGAAGGCCCTCGCGGCTTTCCTCGGTCGGGGATCCCTTCGGAAGGAGCTCGGCCTCGAAATCCCAGACCTTCCTGCCGACGAGCTTCCGCTTGTCCAGACCGCTCAGCCGCTCCAGGACCGCGTTGCAATCCAGGAAGTTGCCCGATCCGTCGAGAAGCATGATTCCCTCGGAGGATTGCTCCACGAGCCCGCGGTACTTGGCCTCGCTCGCCTGGAGCGCGCGTTCGGCCTTCCGCCGCTCCGTGACGTCCACGAGAGAGACGAGGACGCGCGACCAGTCCTCATCGTGCCCGGAGAGCAGGCTCAGGCGCAGCTGGACGAAGATCGGCCGGCCGGAGGCGGTGGCATGGACCGACTCGCCCTCGAAGGACCGCTTGCCCGAAGCGAGGGCGACGAGCTCGGCGCGGAAGGTCTCGAGCGCTCCCTCGCCGAATATCTTGGGCAGACTGCCGAGAATATCCGACTTGTCGTCGTATTCGAAGAGTTTGAGCGTCCGGCGGTTGACGTCGAGCACCTTCACCGACGAAGCGAACTCGGCGACGCGCTTGATCGGCTCGAAGAAGACGCCCCAGTCCCGGACCCCGAGCGAGCGAGCCTCGTCGATGCGGCGCTTGGGCTCGGAGAAGTCCTCCTCCCAGATCGAGATGGGCGAGTCTTCGAAGAAGCTCATCAGGCGTGACTCGTTCTCGCGCAGCGCCTCCTCGGCGCGCCGGAACGCGGTAATGTCGTGGAAGGTCGTGACGACGGCGTAGGGGCTCCCCCCCTCGACGGCCACGAGGGGCTGCGAGTTGATCGAGATCCAGACGAGCGAACCGTCCGGCCGGTGGATACCCATCACCACCTCCGATTGCGGCTCGCCCGTGCGCAGGGTGAGCATGGCCGGGTGCAGCTCGCCGGGGAAGGGTGTCCCGTCCTCGCGGATCGCGCCCCACTGCGAATCGGTGGAGGACCGCCCGAGCATCAGCTCCGAGCTCAGGCCGAGAATATTCTCCGCCGCCGGATTGATCGCGATGATCGCGCCGTCGGCGGACTGGAAGACGACTCCCTCCGCCATGGAGGTCACGAGCGAGCGGTACATCGCTTCGCTCTGCGAAAGCTCGCGGTCGCGCTCGTCGAGCCTGTCGAGCAGGGCGTTGAACTCCCGCGCCATGGAAGCGGCTTCGTCGGTTCCGCCGAGCTCGGAACGGACCCCGCGCTCCCCGCTTCTCACTTTCGCCATCGTGTCCTGGACCACGTAGAGCCGGCGGGTGACCGCCCCGCCGAGCCGCCAGGCGACGAGCGATCCCAAGACTATCGCGGACAGCGCATAGAGGATGCCGAGGACGGTGATCCGGGAAAGCCGCTCCGCCGCGCCCCCTTGCCCTATCCCGACCCGCGCCCATCCGACGTGCCGCTCGCCGAGCGTGGCCGGCGTGATGACGTCGACCAGGGCGGCGGATTCGGCGAGGACCGACTGGCGGATACCGCCGGGCAGGTCGAGCAGGTACATGCCGAGTCTCGTCTCGTCGGTATCCGCCAGCACGAGGCCGCTCTCGTCGGTGAGCACGGCGAAACGCAGCTCGGGATAGCGCCGCTCCGCCTCGACGAGCTCCTGCAGCCCTGCGGTATCGTCCGCCGCGATCCAGTCGGCCGCCGCTGTCGCGAGGGACTGCGAAAGCGCCATAGCCTCGGAGCGCTGATTGTTCAGGTAGAGGCTGCGTTGCCTGACCGTCGAATCGAAGATGAAGAGACTCATCATGAGCGCGTGCACCGCGGCCACCGAGAGGATGATACGGCCGCGCAGCGTACCTACGAGGAATTCGCCCAGGCGGCCGCATCTTCGCTTCATTCGACCTTCCTCACTTCCTTCTCGAAACCGGCAATATAGGGACGCACGACATCGTAGCTTCGATCGTTCGCGGGGACGAACCGCGCGGTGCGGATGCCGGCCAGGATCGCGGCGCCGTCGCCGGCGCCGGACAGATCGGCGAGAAGCGAGGCGATCCGATCGACAAGCTCCCGAGGCAGGTCGTCCCGCGCCATGACGGAATTGTTCACGAGCGGCTCCGTCTCCCAGGCGAGCTTGAGCTTCGCCGCCCTCCGGGGATGGTCGGCCCGGAAAGCCTGCCAGGAGGGAGGAACGGCGGCTCCGGCCTCGGCCAGGCCTAGGTATACGTTCATGATGGCCGATTCCTGCGAGCCGACGTACTTGTTCCTGGCGAGGCTGTCGACGTCCAGGCCGTGCCGGTGGAGGAAGTACTGGGGCATGATGCAGGCGGCGAAGCCGGTCGGCGCGGGATAGCTGATGGTCTTGCCGCGGAGGTCCTCGGGGCGCTCGATGCCGCTGTCCTTCCGCACGAAGATGATGCCTCGCCCCTCGGAGGGAAGGCCGGCCATGGCGATGACATGGTAGCCGCGGCGGATGGCATCGAGGGTATGCCAGGGATTCGCGAGCAGGAAGTCGGGCTTGCGCTGCCGGTATTTCCGCTCGAAGGCACCGTAATCCCTGGAGGCTTCGAGAGTGAGCCGCGCGCCGTCGATCCGCCGGTTCAGGTAGTCGATGAGCGGCTGATAGGCCTCCAGCAGGCGCGTGGGATTGTAGAGGGGGTGCACGGCGAAAGTGTACTTGGGCGGACCGGGCAGGGCGGAGGCCGCCGCGTAGCGAGGCCCCGAGGCAGCGGCCGGCCTCGAGCAGCCGATGAAAGCCAGAGCCGCGATAGCCAGGCAGAACGAAAACGGGAAAGTCCAGCCTCTCATGTACCCCGCTCCTCATCTCTCTTTCCGCTCTTTCCTTGAAGTATATGCAAAGCATCCGCCGCTGGTAGTCCCGCGCGAGCCCAGGTCCGTTTTTTCCCGGGAATCGTTGTAGGCCGGGGTCGCGTGAATTAAACTTGATCCTGTCGAGGAGGCGGCGCATCCGGAAGCCTCGGCGGGCGAAGCATGCGAACAGCCGCAGGCCTCCGGCCTCTGCGGCCGGCGGGAGGGGAACCATGAAAATAGGGCTGAAGCTCACTCTCGGATTCATCGCCGTCGCCCTCGTCGCGGCGGCCGTAGGGCTGGTCGGCATTCTGAGCCTCAACAGCGTCGACTCGGCCGGGGCCGCCATCTATAGCCGGGGCGTCGTGCCGATATCCGAGGTGGCCGAGATCTACGGCAACGCCAACCGCATGCGCTCCAACGTCTTCACCCTGCTCAGCACCGAGGATCGGACTGCCCTCGACGCCTACGCCGCAAGGATCGCCGCGAGAAGGAAAACGATCGCCGAGTCCGAGACCGCGATGGCGGCGACAAGCTCGGGAAAGGAGGACAGCAGGCTCATGGCCGAGTACCTCCGGCTCCGGCAGGCCTTCCAGTCCACGGTGGACGAGATCCTCGCGCTCAAGGAGCGGGGCGAGGATGCCGCGGCCGCCCGCCTGGCCTTCGGGGAGATGGAAAACCGGGCCGACGCGCTCAACGCGGCGATAGAGAACCTGTACTCCGCCGACGCGAAGGAGTCGGGCCTCCTCCACGACGCGAGTTCCGCGCTGGCCATCCGGACGAGGATCGCCATGATCGCCGCCCTCGGCTTGGCCTTCGGCATTTCGCTCCTGCTCGGCCTCCTCTTGTCGGCATCCATCTCGAGACCGCTCGGCCAGGCCGCGAACCTGGCCAAGGCCATCGCGACCGGGGATCTCCGTCTCGAGATCGACGCCCGCAATTGCGCGCGCAAGGACGAGATCGGCCTGCTCGCCTGCGCCCTCACCGATATGATGACCAGCCTGCGCGACGTCGTCGTGGCGGTGAGCACCTCGGCGGGCCACGTGAGCGCGGGCAGCCAGGAGATCAGCTCTACCGCGCAGCAGCTGTCCCAGGGAGCCACGGAACAGGCCGCGGCGGCCGAGGAAGTGAGCTCCTCCGTCGAGGAGATGAACTCGGCTATCCGGCAGAACGCTGACAACGCGGTGGCCGCGGAGGGCATCTCGCGCAAGAGCGCGGCCGACGCCCAGACGGGAGGCGGATCGGTGGCGCAGACCGTGACGGCGATGAAGGACATCGCCGGAAAGATCGGCATCATCGAGGAGATCGCGCGCCAGACCAATCTGCTCGCGCTCAACGCGGCCATCGAGGCGGCGCGCGCGGGCGAAGCCGGCAAGGGCTTCGCGGTCGTCGCCAGCGAGGTGCGCAAGCTGGCCGAGCGCTCGCAGGGAGCGGCCAAGGAAATCTCGGAACTCTCGGGCAAGAGCGTCGCCGTGGCCGAAGGCGCGGGCAAGCTCATCGAAGCGGTCGTGCCCGACATCCAGCGCACCGCCGACGTCGTGCAGGAGATCACCTCGGCGAGCAAGGAGCAGAGCACCGGAGCCGCCCAGATCGACAAGGCCGTCGGGCAGCTCGACCTGGTCATCCAGCAGAACGCCTCGGCCTCGGAGGAGCTCGCGTCGATGGCGGAGGAGCTCAACAGCCAGGCGGCGCAGCTCTCGGACACGCTCACCTACTTCAAGCTCCCCGAAAAGATGGCCGCGGCCTTCGCCGATGCCTCGCGGAAGGCGGCGAGCGGCGCGGACCGCGGGGTGAAGGTCGCGCACGCAGCGGCATCTCGCCTCCGGGGTATCGCAGGCCGGAGCGAAGACCGTACAGGCAGCGAAGCCGTGCCGGGGAGTGCCGGAACCAAGGATCCGACCGGGATCGTGCCGGTGCGCGACAAACTCGACGACTCCTTCGACGAGTTCTGAGCCGGCCGACGAGGGCACGCCGTCAATAGTGTTACGAAGTTTCGGAACACTGCCCGGGAGGTTCCATGTTCACCCTGAAGGGCAGTCGCGCGAGCGCCCTCGTCACGATAGACGAGATAGACGAGTCGACACGGAGCCAGATCGCGACCTTTCTCGACTCGCCCGCCTTCGCGGGCAGCCGGATAGCGATCATGCCCGATTGCCACGCGGGGAAAGGCGCCGTGATCGGCCTCACCATGACCACGAACGACTTCGTCGTGCCGAACATAGTCGGCGTCGACATCGGCTGCGGCATGCTCGCGCGGCGCCTCGCGCCCGAAGCCGCCGCCCGCTTCGAGCCCGCGGCCTTCGACGGCTTCGTCCGGAGGACCGTCCCCGCGGGCTTCGAGGTCAACCGCGAGGTCCGGAGCGAGGTGGAGCGCGAGCTCCTGGAGCGGATCGACGAGGAGGCATCGCGCTCGGGCGCCGACCGCCGGCGGGCGGCGCTCGCCCTAGGCTCCCTGGGCGGAGGGAACCACTTCATCGAGATCGATCGCGACCCCGAGGGCGGGCTCTGGCTCGTCGTGCATACGGGATCGCGCAACTTCGGCAAATGCGTCGCCGAGCACTATCAGGCCCGGGCCCGCGCCTACTGCGCCGGCCTGCGCGGGGCGAAGATCCCGCGCGACCTCGAATACCTGCCCATGGAGCACCGCGGCGCCCGGGCCTACCTCGCGGCGATGCGCCTCGCCCAGGACTACGCCGCCCGCAACCGCGCCCTCGTCGCGGATCGCCTCCTCGACTTCCTCGGCGGCCCGGACGAGCGCGGCCCGGATGAGCGCGGCCCGGACGGGACCGCGGCCCGCGGGATCGACGCCGGCGGGATGGGCGCCCTGCCCGCCTCGATCGAATCCGTCCACAACTACATCGACTTCGAGGACCTGGTCGTGCGGAAGGGAGCCATCCCCGCCCGCGCGGGGCAACTCTGCTTCATTCCCTTCAACATGCGCGACGGCTCGGCGATCTGCCGCGGAAGGGGCAACCCCGAGTACAACCGCTCGGCCCCCCACGGCGCGGGCCGCGTCATGTCGCGGCACCAGGCGCGGCGCGAGCTCTCCGTCGAGCGCTTCCGAAGCTCGCTCCGGGAGGCCGGCGTGTACACGAGCACCGCCGTCGAGGGCACCCTCGACGAGGCCCCGGAGGCCTACAAGAGCGCCGCGCTCATCCTCGGCCACCTCGGCCCCACGGTCGAGGTGGAGGCCCTCCTGCGGCCGGTCTACAACTTCAAGGCGAGCGGGGAGTAGCGGCGCCTTCGCAGCGCCGCGAAGGCGCCGCGGAAGCGCCCTAATCCAGGTGGAAGACTTCCTGGAGCTCGACCTGGACCGGGGACTCGTCGGGATTCGTGTCCATGATGTCCGCCATGTAGCTCCACCATTTCTTCACGACCGGGTTCTCGGGCAATGACTCCGAGCCGTTGTGATCCTTGAGCTTCTGGAAGGCGAAGAGGTTGAGGGTCGTCTCGTCGAGATAGATCGAATAGTCCGACACGCCGGCATCTTCGAGGACCTTGACCAGCTCGGGCCAGATCGCGTCGTGCCTGCGCTTGTACTCCGCCTCGAAACCGGGCTTGAGCTTCATTACGAATGCGACTCGAGTCATCTGCCGCTCCTGTCTATGAAAGGCTGTAAGTCCGCATGAAGGAAATAAGAGTAGACGAAAGCATCCGGCATCGCAACCGCGGCGGAGGCCGAATTGGGAGCCTCAATCGCCGGAGCGCGGGCGCGGCTTTTGCTGTATACTTGGGGAGGTGAAAAAGATGGGAGAGGCGGCGATGAAACTCGAAGGGCGATACTGTTACCGCGATTACCTGACCTGGCCCGAGGACGAGCGCTGGGAGCTCATCGGGGGCAGCGCGTACCAGATGGCGGCCCCGAACCGGCGCCACCAGGCCATTTCCATGCTCCTTTCCCGGCGCATCGGCAATTACCTCGAGGGCAAGCCCTGCAAGGTCTATGCGGCGCCCTTCGATGTCCTTTTGCCCGAGCCTGGGGAAGAGGCCGACGGGGATGCGACCAACGTCGTCGAACCGGACCTGGTCGTGTTCTGCGACCACGGCAAGCTGACGACCGCCGGAGCGCGCGGGGCCCCCGACCTCGCGGTGGAGATTCTCTCCCCCTCGAACACCCAGAGAACTTTCAGGGAAAAGTTCGATCTCTACCAGCGCATGGGCCTCCGCGAATACTGGATCCTCGAGCCGGCGGGGGAGTGGGTGAACCGCTTCAATCTGGGCGAGGACGGCCGCTACGGAGCGGCCGAGGTCCGCGATCCGATCTTCAAGAAAGGGCCCATAGCCTCGCTGGTCCTGCCGGGATTCAGCATCGATCCCGCGGAGATTTTCGCGGCCGAGTAGCCGCGTTTATGCGCCGCATGCGCTCCTCCTCGACCTTGGGCCTCCGATCGAACGCGAGAAGTCCGTTGACCTCGCTTCCGACATCGTAGAGCTGCGTGAGGCAATAGCCGCAGAACACGTCGGATTCGATGATGTCCTTCGTATACGCTTCGATCTTGTCGATCGCCTCGCCGGGCTCCGAGGTGCCGTACCAGCCGAAACCTCCGTACTCGCTCAGGAACCAGGGCAGACCGGCGCGATCGGCGGAACGCTCGAGGAAGATGGTCCGCGTGGCGGAGGCCACCCGATCGAAGAGGTAGAAGGCGAGCACTTTCGCGGGCGAAAAGCCGTGGAGACTCTTCTCGTCCCGGGACGCCAGGCGAGCGTAGGTCTCTCTCGCGCGCGCGCTCGTCCCGAGGTAATGGTGGAAGTCGACGATGTCCGTGTCGAGGTGCTCCCAGCCGCTGTTGTCGATGAGGAGCCTCGTCGGATCGGCCTCCTTCGCGAGGCGGATCATCTCGGCCACGAAGCGGCGGGTCTTCGATTTCCTGCGGTAGACTCCCCAGATCCCCCAGGTCTCGTTGAAGAGTACCCGGGCGATGCAGGAGGGATGGGCGGCGTCGCGCTCGATGAGCTCGCGCAGCTCCGACTCGTAGGCCGCGAAAGCCTTCCTCGACGGCAGGTAGAACGAGGGCATCTCCATGGTCGTGAGGAGTCCCATTTTATCGCAGAGGTACTGGAAGTACGGGCTCTCGATCTTCTCGTGGATGCGGGCCCCGTTGAAGCCCATGCCTTTCAGCGCCTCGATGTCTCCGGCCATGACCGAGGACGAGAGCGGCGTGTACGCTCCCTCGGGATAGTAGCCCTGGACGAGGGCCATCCGCAGGTAGAGCGGGTTGCCGTTCAGCCACAGGCCCCGGTCCCGCGCCTCCACGCTCCGCAGGCCGAAGTAGCTCTCCACGCTATCGCAGCTCCGACCCTTCGAATGCAGGCGGTAGCGCAGCGCGAAGAGCGCCGGGTCCTCGGGCGACCAGGGCCGGACGCCGAAGGCCTCGAAGGGCAGCCAGAGGCGGAACTCCGAAGGCGCACCCGCGGCCCGCTCGAAGGCATGCACGCCGCGCTCTCCAGCCGGCGAGACTATCTCGGCCTCCAAAGAGAGCGTTTCATCGCTTTCGACCCCGGGCTCGACCTGCGCGACAATCTCCACCCTCCTGAGGGCGAAGTCGCTCCGGACGCGGGCGCGCGCCACGCGGCTCCGGCCCGTCTCCTCGATCCACACCGGTTGCCAGATGCCGGCTATGCCCGAGTACCAGACGTAGAAGGGCCTGCGCAGGAAGGTCTGCTTCCCCCGCGCCTGGCCGGCGTCATGCGAATCCGCTACCTTGATTTCCAGCCGGTTGGCTCCGGCCCTGATCGCCTCGGTGATATCGAAGGAGAACGAGGCGTAGCCGCCGCGATGCGCCCCCAGTCGCGCGCCGTTCAGGAAGGCCTCGGCCTCGTAGTCGCAGGCCCCGACGTGAAGCTCGTAGCGCTTCGCGGCGTCGAGGCTCGGGTAGTCGAAGTCGCGGGAGTAGACGAAGGTTCCCGAATCCGGGAAGTCGACGCCCGAGGCGGGGCTGCCGATCGGGAAGGGAACCCGGATCTCGGCCTCCTTCTTCCCCATGCGGACGCGCCAGGCGCCGTCGAGGGAAACCCAGCCCCGGCGGGCCCAGGATGGATCGGGATGCTCCTCGTAGATGTGGTCATTCATGCCGCGTCACCCTTTGATGCCCGTCATGGCTATGCCCTTCACGATCTGGTCCCGGAAGCCCAGGAAGAGCGCGATCTGCGGGGCCGAGGCGATGAGGGCTCCAGCCATGATGAGGGAATATTCCGTGCCGTGGGTACCCTGGAAGTTCGCGATGCCGACGGTGATGGTGTACTTGTCCGAGTCGGACACGGCGACGAGGGGCCACAGGAAGTCGTTCCAGGCGGTGATGAAGGACAGGATGGTCACCGTGACCAGGGCGGCCTTGCCGAGCGGCAGGATGATCGACAGGAAAATCCGCCACCGCCCCGCCCCATCCATGTAGGCCGCCTCCTCGAGGGCCGCGGGAATGTCCTTGAAGAACTGCACCAGGATGAAGACCCCGATGGGCAGCGCGAGCCGGGGGATGATCACGGCCGCGAGCGTGTTGATGAGGCCCAGGGCGTTGAACTCCAGATAGAGCTGGATGATGAGGGCCTCGAAAGGCACCATCATGCCGGCCAGCACGAAGAGGAACAGCGCCTTGCCGCCGCGGAAGCGGATCCTCGCAATGGCGTAGGCGATCGTCGAGTCGAGGGCGAGGGTCAGGCCCGTGGCTACGACGGAGACGACCAGCGAGTTGAGGAGCCAGCGCGCTATGCCGGTCTTGCCGAAGGCGTGCAGGTAGTTGGCGACGGTCGGCATCGTCGTGAATATGGCCGGGTGATCGACGATGACGTCCTTCTCCGTCTTGAGCGAGGTCACGGCGAGCCACAGCGTCGGCGCGAGCCACAGCGCCGCGACGAAAGCGATCGAGATGCTTGCGATCGTTCGGCGTCTCATTTTTCGTCCTTGTACACCGCGAACTGGAGCACGGCGATGACCAGGATTATCGCGAACAGCAGGACCGACATGGCCGAGGCGTAGCCCATCCTGAAGTAGCTGAAGCCCGACTCGTAGATGTACTGCACGAGCACCCGGGTGCGTCCGTAGGGCCCGCCTCCCGTCATCACGTAGGATTGGCCGAAGACCTTGAACGAGGCGATGATCTGCAATATGAGCACGAGGACGGTCGTGTTCCGCAGGAGCGGGATGGTGATCTTCGTGAGGATGGTGAGCCTGCCCGCCCCGTCGAGCCGGGCCGATTCGTAGACCTCGTCGGGGATCTGCTTCATCCCCGCCGAGAACAGGATCATGTTGAAGCCCGCCGTCCACCAGACGGTGGCGATGACGATCGAGTGCATGGCGATCGAGGGGTCCGTGAGCCAGCCGACCGCGGGCAGGCCCAGGGCGACCAGGACCTGGTTGATGATGCCGAAATTCTTCTGGAAGAGCCAGCTCCACAGCGTGCCGATCACCGTGATCGAGAAGATGTAGGGCATGAAGAACACCGTCTCGGCGGTCTTGCCCAGCCTGGAGGGGGCCAGCACCGCGAGCGCCATGAGGAAGCCGACGATGATCGTGGCGGGCGTGGAGAGAAGGACGAACTGGGTGGTGTGGAGCAGCGACGAGAGGAACTTCTCGTCGCGGAAGGCGTCGAGGAAATTCCGGAAGCCGATGAAGGTCTTGCCGGAGAGCACGTTCCAGTCGAAGAAGCTGAGATAGATCCCGTAGAAGATCGGGACGACGAGAAACAGCGCGTACACGATCAGGAAGGGAAGCGAGAACAGGATCGCATCGCGGGCATTGTGACGCATACAACATCCTTGGCGCCGCCGCGCGGGGCTGCGGAACGCTGGGAGCATTCGGAGATCGATCGCCCCGGCGGCGCGACGGCCGCCGGGAGGGTCGGCCGCGGCAGTCCCGGCGGCCGGCGCCGGAACCGTCGCGGCTCAGCCGTCGCGGCTCAGCCGTCGCGGCTCAGCCGTCGCGGCCCAGCCGTCACCGGCTCAAAATGGCGTCGACCTTGTTCGCCATGTCGGCCATGGTCGCGGAGGGATCGGCGTTCGTAGCTACGGCGGCCTCGAGGGCGTCGGAGAGCGTATCGTAGATCTCGCCCCACTTCGGGGTGGGGGGAGCGGTCACGGCGAACTTCACCGCCGCCGCGTAATCCTTGCGGTGCGCCAGCGCGAGGAACTCGGGCTTCGTCACGACCGACTTGCGGGTGGGGACGTGCCCGGCCTTGGCCCACATCTCGCCGTGCGCGGTCAGCCAGTCGATGGCCCTCATGGCGTCGAGGACCTTCCGCTGGTCGAGCTTCTTCTGGACGGGAATGGCGAAGGTGTGCGAATCGGCCCAGCCGGCGTTCGGGCCGAGGAGGGCCGGGAAGGGCACGGAGCCGAAGTTGAGGCCGTCCTGCTGCTCGAAGCCGCCGGTGGCCCAGACGCCGTTGAAGTGGAAGGCGGCCTTGCCGAGCTTGAAGTCGGCCACCGAGGAGTCGTAGTCGAGCCCCTTCGGGGTCACGCCGTCGGCGTTCACCATGTCGGCGAGGACCTTGTAGGCCTCGACGCCGGCGGCGTTGTCGAAGTTCGCCTTCTTGTTGCTCGCGTCCAGGATGTTCACGCCCTGCTCCTTGAGGAGGGACATGAACATGCGGGTGAGCGTGTAGGCCTTGTAGGTGGCCGTCGTGTCGTCGACGGCGATGCCGATGGCGCCCGTCTTTTCCTGGACGGCCTTGGCGTCGGCGATGAGCTCGTCGAGAGTCGCGGGGACCTTGGTCACGCCGGCCTTCTGGAGCAGATCCTTGTTGTAGTACATGATGAGCGGGTGCACATCGAGCGGGATGGCGTAGATCTTCCCGCCGAAGGTGCAGGCGGCCAGCGGCGGGGCCTCGAAGTCCTTTAGGTTCATGCCCTCTTTCTTGATGTACTGGTCGAGGGGCAGGAACACCTTGTTCGGCACGTAGTTGACGAGCTGGGACGCGTGGATGACCACAAAGTCGGGCGCGGTCTTCGCGGCGAGAGCGGCCGTCAGCTTGGTGTAGTAGTCCGTGAACTTGACCGTGTCGTTCACGAGGACGATGTCCTTCTGCGAGGCGTTGAAGGCCTTCACCATGGCATCGAAGAAATCTCCGTCGCCGCCCGTAAACAGGGTCCAGAAGCGGACCTCCCGCGGCTTGGCCGAGGTTCCCTGGGCGGAGAGCGTCGCCCCCGCCATGAGCGCGATCGCGACGATCGCAAGCAGTTTCCTCTTCATGTCGATCCTCCTCCTATAACCTGCCCTGGGACGAGGCGCGCGGCCGCCGGCAGCTGGGGCGCCCCGCCCTGGACTCATTCGAACAAGGTCGTCTCGCGCTCCATGATGCGCGACTCGATCACCTTCTTTTGGTACGGAAACCCGGAATTCCGGATGTGCGCGAGCAGCTCGGCGAAAGTCGCGCGGCCCAGTAGCTGCTTGGGAATCCGGACCGAACTGAGGCTGTGATGGAGGTAGCGGGAAAAATCGAGATCGTCGTAGCCCATGACCTCCACGTCCTTCGGGACGCGGAGCCCCGCTTCCTTCAGCGCCCGCAGGGCGCCGATGGCCACGAGATCGTTGAAGGCGAAGACGGCGGAGAACGGCAGCTCTTTCCGGATCAGGGCGTTGATCTCCCGATGGCCGTCCTCGGTATGCCCGCTGGTCTCGACGATGAGCGATTCCCGGATCGGCAGCCCCGCCTCGGCGAGGGCGTCGCGGTAGCCCCGCACGCGGTCCATGCTGCTGCTCACCGCCGAGGGACCGGAGAGATGGAGTATGTCCCGGTGCCCGTTCGCGATGAAGCGCGAGGTGATCTCCTTGGACTTCTCGTACTCGTCGGTGAGCACCGCGTGATCCTCGAAGCCGGGAAGCCAGCGGCCGACCAGGACGAAGGGCAGGGCGAGCGAGCGGAGATACTCGGCGTTGCTGCGCTCCCCGCAGACGGGCATGAGCAGCAGCCCGTCGATCTGCCTCCCCACGAGGAGTCGCATGGCCTCGAGCTCGAGGGCGGGATCCTCCTCGGTGTTCGCGAGAAGAATATGGTAGCTGGCCTCGCGGGCGGCCAGCTCGATCCCGGTGACAACCTCGGCGAAGAAGGGATTGGAGGAGTCGGCGGACACGATCCCTATCGTGTTGGTCCTACCCAGGCGCAGGCTCGTCGCGACCCGGTTGGGGACGTACTTGAGCTCCTGCGCGATGGCCTTGATGACCGCCTTGGTCTCGGGCTTCACGCTGTCCTCGTCGCGCAGTGCCAGGGAGACGGTATTGACCGAGAAGCCGCTCCGTTCCGCTATTTCTTTAAGTGAAGCTGCCATATTAACGTTAATATTTTGCTCTTTTACCTCTTCTGTCAAGCTAAAATACGCGCCTCGCGCTTCGAAAGATTCTGTTTGGCAAAAGACTCAGCGATTTATCGATACTTCATTTTTTATTGTAGTATATATATTTAAATTCATCGACTCATTTGCCAACAAACCAAGAGAGACGACAGGAAGTATAGTATCGTTACTATGTTACGCAAATTCGCACTACAAGGCTGGGCCGAATAGCATCTCCTGTGCAGTGTTACGAATCTTGTGGACGGTACAACCGATCGTACCCTGTTCGAGTTTCACCTGCAGCTGGCTGGGGCCAGCCTGGTTCAACCACACTCTTCGTAACACTACCCTCTGCTTCTTCAAGGCTTTTTACACGATCGAACGCAAAAAGGACTTCACGATTGTCGCAAAACTCTCCGGCTGGTCGTAGTGAAGCCCGTGGCCGGCATTGGGGATTTGTCGAACCTGAAAGCGCGGATTGATGCGCGTGAGCTCCTCCGCGACAGTCTCCGTGACGACGCCGGAGTCGGCGATTATCAGCTGGCTCGGAACCTCGATCATACCGACGAGGCGTTGATAGTCGGGGCTGGGCGGCGCGAGGACATCGAAGGCTCTCACGTTGGCCTGAAGTCGTGCCTTGGCCAGCAGTTCGAGCGTCTCCGGCAAGCGATCGCGGTGTCGGGACCGCAAGTCCGCCAGAACTTGATCGAAGGACAGATTGAGAGTTCGCCCGTGCCGAACGGCCGCGTCGCCGTCGCGCAGCTCGCCCTGCCGCTCGAGTGTCAAAAACGACGGGTCGGCCAGGACAAGGCCACGGAGGAGCGCGGGGTTCCTTCCTGCCACCATGGCGGCCGTCATGCCTCCCATCGAGTGCCCGATCAAGACGGGACGAGCAAGGTCGAGCGCTCGTATAACCCGGATTCCCGGAAAATTATACCGAGGTCGGTATTTCCACCCCGAGCGCTTTATAGAGTTCCCTTTGCTTCTTGGTTATCTCACCAACCTGAGGGCGATGACCAGGATGCTCGAAGCACTCGATGAGGTCCAGAGAGTCCAGTAGTTCGTGCATGGTGTAGTCTTTGTAGAGGTTGTTTTCGGACATTGCCTTGTTGATATACGACAGATAGGCCAAGGCGACAAACTGGACAAAGAGCTTGCCTTCGAGATTCTCCTCCGATGAAACTGAGGTTCGGCGCATGTTGAGCCTCTCCTTCAGATTCCCGAACGCTTTTTCGATGATATCCTTGGATCGGTAGATTCCCAGCGCCTCTAGAGGATCCTTGATGTCGTTTGAAATGAGGGAAAAATATCCGTAGTTCTTCTCCGCCGCATCGATGGCATCCTGGCGCGGTTTTAAAGTGACGCCACGGACTGGAGTCTCGGAAATGTCGAAATATTTAGCGTAGAGCTTATCGTGTTCGGGATCACGAATGCCCGACACGAGCTCAGCCTCCAAGGCATCAAGGAGCGCATTGAAAGCCGCTTTGTCGTCGACGGCCTTCTGGTCGTTGAAGTACAGGTGAAGATAAAGCCTCCGCTCACCCTGTTCCACTGCCTCGCTCCGCTTGTTCAGCTTCCGGTACTTCCACACGACGGTGCGGGAATGGTAATTGACCCTGAATCGTGAGCTGTACGAGGCCCGGCTCAGCATGCTGTTCCTGACTTCATCGAGCGTCGCCTGGACCAATTTCATGGACTTCCGTACGCCGATCAAAAACTTGTAATGGTGCTGAAACAGGGCGTTTATATTGTCTTCGCTATAGAATCCGCGATCCATGACCAGCTTGACCTTGTCGAACTCGAGGAAGTCAATGTCGGAAAGAAGCCTGCGGATTGTCGTGACGTCAGTGATGTTTCCGGGCAACTTCCGGTAGTAGACCGGCAGTCCTGTCGTTTCTCCGAAGAGCAAGGCGAGATTGATCTGCGGCAGGCTCTCATGATCCTTATTCAAGCCGTAACGAACTTGTTTGATCAGCTTGGAGTACGACGACACCGAGGTCGTGTCGTACGCGAGATACTCCGTTTCCATCCTTCGCCTGGCCTGTGCCAGAAAAAATCGCTGCTTCGAATCTTCGCCGATCGCTGAGAACAGCTCGCTCGAGCGCTGCGAAGGAATGAGAGCGCCGAACGGATGACGATGGCTTGCCGACCAATGAGGGAACCGGCTTAAGGGGTTTCGATCCTCCATGATGAGATAGTAGGCAATCGACAATATCTGCTTCCAGAAATCGGGGAAGCTTGATTTCAGGTCTTCGGTGATCCCCAGCTTTTCGCCGATTGCATCGAAGAGGTAGGTTGCTCCACAGAATGTGCGGGAACTTGCGGTAATCGGAACGGGGCCGGGCGACGCTTTCGTGGCTGCATCCAACGCAGCCTGGAGCTGATATTTTTTGTTCGGGACAAAGACACCGTCTATCATTTTGCCGATGTAGACTCGCTTATGGTTTGAGTACCCCTTCTCTTTATTCCACGAAGAGTCATATTCGTAGACATACTCGGTTCCACGAATGGTCTGCGTACCCCGCGGCATAGTTCACCTCCATACGGTATACATTATACCGCACTGAGATTGTTTTTGCAATGCCTAACTGCTTCTATTTAAGTTATTTATGAGGTTTTCTCGGTATAATATTCCGGGAATCCAGGGTATAATTCCGACTGCATCGCGCGCGTGGTCTTCATATCGATATCCATGGTCAGGAGCGCTCGACTTTCCATGACCTCGGGCATCCGGCATGATCACGTCATATTCTTTCTCGAGAGCGCGTGCCAGCGAAGTCCAGGTGAGCCCGTCGGCAGCCAGCCCATGCAATAAAATCACGGGTGGCTTGCTTCCCCCGGTTCTCGTGTAGTGCATGTCGATTCCGTCGACTTCGCAGATTGCGCCGAGCCAGTCAGACACCCCGAACCTCCGTCAACTGCGGGTCATCGTCCACAGCAGCGTTCGCATCCGTTCGATCAGCCAAAATTACAGAATCTCGCTGTCCTGCACAACCGCTACATCGCTCACCAGGAGAAGAGCTTCGACGGCCGCGCCAGGCCGAAGCCGAACTCAAGCACTGGATCCAGGCCATGCTTCTAGCGGCTCGGACGACAGCGGGACGGGGATGAGCGAAGGAATCATTCCTTCGGACAGCCGTAGCCCGAAGTCGGACTAGTGCAATGAGTGGGGGTAGCGGAACCCACCGCAGGCGACGCGAAGGCGCGTCGCGCCTTCGCGAGCGCCGAGGAGGGTGCAGCGAGGGGGAGCCGCGATAGATGAGAGCGAAGCGCTTGGCGACGAACCGCGAAAGCGCGACCGAATTGAGTCGCATGGGGCGCCCGAAAAACGGGGGGGGGCTCGCCACTCCGCAGGCGAGCGGCCCGGAGGGCGCGAAGCCGAGGACCGGCGAGATACCCCGTTTTTCGTAGGCGGGCCCCCAGGCGACACGAAAATCCTTGCGCTTTCGCGATTCGCCGGGATGGGCTCCCCCTTTTGACCACCCCCCGACCGCTGCGCTATAGTGGGGCATCTTTCGTCGCAATGAGGTAGCCCCTATGGCAGAGAAGATCACTCCCCGCGGCGTCGACTACTCGCAGTGGTACATCGACATCGTCCTGAACGCGAAGCTCGCGGACTACAGTCCGGTGAAGGGCTGCATGGTGATCCGGCCTCGGGGCTACGCGATCTGGGAGCGCATCCAGGCCGAGATGGACCGCCGCTTCAAGGAGACGGGACACCAGAACGCCTACTTCCCCCTGCTCATTCCGATGAGCTTCCTCAAGAAGGAGGCGGAGCACGTCGAGGGCTTCGCGCCCGAGCTGGCCGTGGTGACCCACGGAGGCGGGGAGGAGCTCGACGAGCCGCTGGTCGTCCGGCCCACCAGCGAGACGATCATCTGGTCGATGTACAAGAACTGGATCCAGTCCTACCGCGACCTGCCGCTGCTCTACAACCAGTGGGCCAACGTGATGCGCTGGGAAAAGCGCACGCGGCTGTTCCTGCGCACGACGGAATTCCTCTGGCAGGAGGGCCACACGGCCCACGAGACTGAAGCCGAGGCGGTCGAGGAGACGATGAAGATGCTCGAGGTCTACCGCGATGTGGTGGAACGCCACCTCTGCCTGCCCGTGATCGCGGGCCGCAAGAGCGAGGCCGAGAAGTTCGCGGGCGCGGTGGCCACCTACTCGATCGAGGCGATGATGCAGGACAAGAAGGCCCTGCAGGCCGGGACGAGCCACTTCCTGGGGCAGAACTTCGGCAAGGCCTTCGACGTGCAGTTCCAGACCCGCGACGGCAAGCTCGACTTCGCCTGGGCCACGAGCTGGGGCACCTCGACCCGCCTCATCGGCGCGGTGATCATGACGCACTCGGACGACAAGGGCCTGGTGCTGCCGCCGAGCCTCGCGCCCGAGCAGGCGGTCATTGTCCCGATCTACAAGAACGACACGAAGGCGGCCGTCCTGGCCTACGGGGAGAAGATCCTCGCCGAGCTCAAGGCGGCGGGCGTGCGCGCCATCTTCGACACCGACGACACGCAGAGTCCGGGCTGGAAGTTCGCCCAGCACGAGATGAACGGGGTGCCCCTGCGCATCGAGATCGGGCCGCGCGACCTGGAGGCGGGCAAGGCCATGGTGGCCCGCCGCGACACGGGGGAGAAGGCGGCGATCGAGGCGGTCGCCTTGGCCGCGAAGGCCCGCGAGCTTCTCGACGCCATCCAGGAAAACCTCTACGAGAAGGCCCTGGCCTTCCGCACGGAAAACACCAAGGCGGTATCGGAGCGCTCCGAGCTCGTGGCGTTCTACGGCGCCGACCGCGGCGAGGAAGCGGGTACGACGGGCGCGATCGGCGGCTTCGCCGAGGGGCTCTGGTGCGGCGACCGCGCCTGCGAGGCCGCGCTCAAGGCCGAGACCAAGGTGACGATCCGCTGCCTGCCGCTGGACCGGCAGGAGGGCATTTCCGGGAAGTGCTGCCTCTGCGGCGCGCCCGCCCGCCATCGGGCTATCTTCGCGAGGGCCTACTGATGCAGCGCGCGCGGGGGGGCTCGCGCGCTCGGAAGCTCGGGCTGAGCGGGCACGGCCCGGCTTCGGCCCGGCGGCCCGCCGCCCCGCGCCGCGCAGGCGCGATGCTCGCCGTGGCCGCTTCGGCGCTGGCGGCGGCTTTGCTGTTCGGCGCCTGCGGCAGGCGCGCGGCGCCGGCCTACCCGTATTCGGCGGCCAAGCCGCGGGTCTTCGTCGCGACGAGCGACGGGCTCGCGGCCCTGCCTCCCAAGGCCGATGCCCTTTCGCTGGCCAAGCTGAACGGCCTGGCCGCGCTCGTGCCCGACGCCTCGGTCTCGAGTGCGAGCGAGGCGGCGATCCTCGTGGCGGTGAACCGCGTGGGACCGGTCTTCATCGAGCCCGACGCCGACTGCCGCAATTACCGGCTCAAGGCTTTCCCCAGCCCGGGGACCTTCGCGCGGCTGACCGCCGGCGGGGCCTGGCCGCACGACGGGGGCTTTCTCGTCCAGCTGTACCGCGATCCCTTCAGCCTCCAGGGCTCGCAGCGAGGGGCTCCCTTAGGCACCCTCCTTACGGTCACCCAGGCCGGCTCGATCCAAGTCTTGGCCTCCTCGGGCCTGGTCTCGGAGACTTCCCTGGGCTTCGGCCTCTTCGCCCTCTATCCCGCCCCGCAGGGAGGCTGGCTCGCCGAGCTGCGCCGCGACGATGTGAGCCGGGTCGAGACCCGCTATCTCTCCGCGGCCAGCCCCGAGGACCCGGCGCCCCGACAGCTGAGCCGCTCGGCCTTCGAGGCCAAGCTCGAACCGCGCCCGCTCGCCGCGGTCGCCGGCGCCAAGGGCGAAGCCCTGCGGCACGCGATCGCGGCCCTGAGCGCCTCGGAGGGCGGGGCCTCGTGGAGCAGCGCCTTGATCCGCGCCCGCGGCGCCGACGGGAGCGATGTCTACTACCTCGACGGCGGCTCTATCGACGAGGCCCGCTCCATGTTCGCCTGGTTCCTCGACGACGGCCGCGTCATAGTGCTGGAGCAGGGCGGGGAGGCGGTCGTAGCCGACAGCTCGGGCCGCTCGGCGACCTTCGCCTTCATTCCCCCGCTTCCCGACGCCTCGTTCACCTCGCTCGCCGTCTGCCGCGATCTCGCGGCCGCTTCCTGGACGAGCGGCGTCTTCCCCGATCTGCGGGCGGCGGGACTGGTGGTCGCCGCGGTGCCTTGAACCGGGGCTTTCGCCGACGCGCCGGCGCTGGGGCGCCACCGGCCCGGCGCGCCGGCGCCACCGGCCCGCGGCCCTGCGCCTGTGGCGCTCGGCGCCGGCCCGCGGTATAGTTAGGTAGTCATGCGATCGAAGCTTGCAGCCCTCGCCCTCGCCGGGGCGCTCTCCTCGGCCGGCGCCCTC
>Ga0307376_10001433_pt1 | contig 25722 bp, 25 predicted proteins | sample TR2MG_FD_202536 | JGI IMG/M metagenome (GOLD analysis project Ga0307376, IMG submission 202536) | Soil microbial communities from Risofladan, Vaasa, Finland - TR-2 | ecosystem: Environmental > Terrestrial > Soil > Coastal area > Acid sulfate soil | place: Finland: Risofladan, Vaasa | collected...
GTAATAGAGCAAATCAAGCAAAAGATAGAAATATCAGACCCGCTCAAGTTCTTTGAGCACGTCAAGATTTTAGATGCCACTACTAACCAGATTATCCCCTACGAGATGTGGCCTCACCTGGTGGAGTTTATTGAGGCTATCTTTACATATTCACTGGTTATTGTTCTTAAAAGCAGGCAGGTAGGGGTTTCGTGGACTTTAGCAGCCATAGCAATCTACTGGTGTTATAAAACAGGTGCTAATGTGATTATGATTTCCAAGGGGGAAGCCGAAGCCAAGGAACTGCTAAGGAAATCCAGGTTTATCTACTCCCAGTTACCGAAGTATCTCCAGGTAGAAATAGAACGAGAGGGTTCGGAGATGGTTTCGTTTAAGAATAAACGTAGCCGCATACACACATTGCCTTCCACTGAATATGCGGGCGTGGGAGAGACTGCCTCTTTGGTAATCTGGGACGAAAATGAGTTTCACCCCAACGATGAAGAGAACTGGGCACACCTGAAACCCACGATAGACGCAGGTGCACACGGCATTGTGGTCTCTACCACCGAACCTACAAAGCTAAATTCGCATTTCAAGACCTTGTGGCGGAACGCAAGAGAGGGTAAAAACAACTTTCATCCTATCTTTATCGGTTGGGACGCTGTTCCGAATAGGGATGCAGAGTGGCTGGAACGGGTTAGAAAGGATTATGAACTGCCCTGGCAATTCAAGGCTAATTATCCCGCAACAGAGGAGGAGGCGTTATCGCCCATATTGGGTAGAATGGTGTTTGATGGTGCTGCTTTACAGAGAATGCAGCAAAATGCCGTCAAGGAAGAGGAGATCAGGCAGGGTTGTGTCCATATTTATAGGCGACCTGAACTTGGGGTGCAGTATATGGCAGGTGTGGACATGGCAGAAGGTAGGGGTGGGGACTATTCAGTGTGCTGGATAGAGGGTAGCAAGGGGTTAAGCAGGGAATTAGTCGCTGTTATTCACACAAATCATATATTACCCGACACTTTTACCTTTATGAGCTACGAATTGCTCAAAGAATACTACTTCCCACGAATAATTTGTGGTGCGGATGCCTGGGGGCAGATGTTTCTGGACGATATAGTGCCTCTTGGCTACGATAGGGGCAAAATCTACTCTTCCGACAAGAAAAGAGAGAAGTTAGGCTATCAGGAGAGCGGCAAAACAAGGGATTTAGACCTTGCAAAGATGGCGAAAGCCATTTTGGGCAATATGCAGATTCATTACATCCCCGCAATTAAAGAATTCTTCGCCTTTCAGATAGGCGAGAACAGCAGAATGGAAGTAGCAGCAGGTTCTCACGATGATTTGGTAATGGCTGCGTGTAAGGCAAATTTCGGGTTCAGAGAATATAAATACTCAAATCAGGGTATCAAGGTTACATATTCTAATACGTGGCGTGGCTGAAAACTAGACATTCTACTAGACATTTCACAATCAGCCCTAAAGCTAAATCGTGATTAAGAAAATTGGACATTTTGACGGACATTTTGGCGAGGTTAAATGAAAAACATAGACGAAATCAGTGAAAAAGTAGAGAAAAGAAAGACACAACTACAGCCGTTATTTGAGAAAGACAAGGAAAACTACGACCTGTGGGCTGGCAAGGAGCAGATATTTGACACGCACAAGATGGCTGTCAATATCACAGGAACGGAGATGGCTGCTCTTTCAAGAAGAGTCCATGCGTCTTTAATTCGTTCTAGGTTAGATGTTCATGTTTTACCACCTGGGGCATTACCCAACCCTGATGCGGTTAAAACTGCCAATCAGGAAGAACGGATGTATTACTATGGGTTTGATAAAGCTGATGAAAGGTTATCTATGCGGGGGAAAGCCAAGTTGCGCCCTGCTACTGCATGGCAATCAATAGTCCTTGGTAGAACCACTGTTAGGGTTCTGGTTTATGAGAAGGATGGCGAGGTTATCTGGGATATTCGCCCGATGATTCCCAGCTTTGTAACCTTTGAGTTCGATGACAAGGGGTTAGCCTGGTATAGATACGAGAGCTTTCGTAGCCCTGCTGCTATAAAAAGCGAATATGGGAAAAATGTTAGCGAGGAGAGTCAAGGAAAAGGCATTTCTGTTAGCGATTACTGGGACAGGGAACACAATGTCAGGTATTTAACTAAAAGTAAAGAACCCCTAAGTTTCGAGGTAAACGGCAAAAGGGTAACAGCATGGGAACATGAATTTGGCGACGTTCCTGCGATTATCGAATTTGTGCATGGTGGACCTGAAGCTATCACAAGCGAGGGAATAGATGTAACCGCATGGGGGCAATCTATCTTCGACCCTGTGAAAGTACCGTTCAGAAAACTTAATATGCTCAGGACTATCGCTGCCACTCATGCCCATCTTATAGCCAAAGCCCCACTTGACCATACTTATAAAGACGGGACTATATCTACCTTAGAGGAAGACCAATTTAACTTTTATCCTGGTGCGAAATTGAGCCATTCTGATTCCGAAAAATTAGAAAGCATGAAAATAGCCGATATTCCAGCTAGTCTTCTTACCATGATGGGGGATTTGGCAGCAAGTATCCAGAGGGCGACTTATACAGATTTACCTCCAGGGAATACAACTGGGGCTTATTCTGGTTCTGCCCTGAGAATTATTGGGCAAGATAAACGGGATGTTGAAACTCCTAGATTGGATACATTAGACACTTTGCATACTCGGCTTTGCCGAATGGCAAAGAAGCAGATTTTAGCCCGGGGTTTAACTATCCCCGTGAAAACAGTAGTCAATGGCGCATATCAGGTTTACGAAATGACTCCTGAATTTCTTGATAATGATTTCTATGTTGGGGCTAATTTAATAAGGCGGGATGTCTATGATGAAGAGGCATTGCTACAAAAGGCACAAATGAAACTACAGCTAGGGCTAGCAAGCCGTGAGGATGTCATGGGAGAAGATATGAGCGTTCAGGATGTTCCAGCCCGAATGTTCAAGATAAATTGGCAGAATATTAAAGATGCTATTCCTCAACTCAGATTAAAGGAAATGATTAAAATCCTTGAAGAAGATATGCAGTTGCCCGAAGAAGCAGCCATGCTCAAGAAGAAAATAGCCATGCTGGATATACAGGAGCAACAGGCTTTGATGGGGAATATGGGGCAAGGGCAACCCCCAGGACAACCAGGGGGGGCACCTGTTAGACCGCCAGGAGTGCCGACATGAACAATCCAATAGAAGATATGAGAGAGCGATTAAAAGAACAATTTAGAGGGGCTGCAAAGCCCCTTAAAGGTTTAAGCGTATCTTCCGTGTTCAGACCAACAGCTAATGATATGCCGAGATTACCGCAATCTAGCATCCCAAACCCCAAACCAAGATACGAAAGGGCAGGGCGACCTTCTAAAGAAAGCCGTCCTGAAACTCCGTTATTCAGAAAGAAACCAAGAAACATTTTCGGAGGATGGATAAATGGCTAGAGTATGGACAGTCAGATATGGGGGGAAGACATATTACTTCCCTGCGGAACAATGCAAAAGTGCCGATGAAGCAGCAACTAAAGTAGGCTGTAGGGCAGGATATAACTGCTCTGTAACTACTAAAACCACACCCCCAGACATGACTGCCGAAGAATGGATTGCACAGCAAAAGGCTGAACCTACGCCCACTCCTACGCCTTCACCCACTACACCAACACCCACGCCAACACCCACGCCTACCCCTACTACGCCAACGACAACTACTCCCACAACTCCTACTGCTACGGGCGAATACAAGGATTGGTCTTATCTTGCCAATTTTGGGGAACGCCTAGAACAGCAAATAGAAGCCTATAATACGGCAAACAAGACATCGTTCAAGTTTGATGAAGCTGGCATTAAGGCATACCTTGACAAAATCGGGGCAAACGATAAAACAAAAACCAGTATTCTAAACTCCCTTGGTCAATTCCAAGAGGCTCAGGCATCCTATGAGTCGTATATGGACTATTACTCCACAGTAGGTGCTCCCAAGCCAAAAGATTTTACCGATTATTTATCTCATTTTGAAGAGTGGATGGCATCATATTCGCCAGATGTGATAGCAACCGAGAGGGAAAGGGAATTTGATACTTGGAGTCGTTATGCACGGAAGTATGGGACAGAAAGTGACGAATATCCAGTCAATATTGATGACTTCTTCGCCAATCATGATAAATACCAAAAACAATTAGCTATCTGGCAGCAGCAAGCTGAGGAGACGGAAGTTGAATATACCGATGAGCAGAGGAGGGAATGGGCGAATGTTCGGGATTATTTGGGCTATAGAGAGCCTGGCGAGGAATACCCCCTTGATATAGAGGACTATTTTGCCAATCCTGATAAATGGCAACAGTCTTTAGCCACTTGGCAACAAAGGGCAGGTGAGGCTGAGGAATCTCAACTCCCACCCGAAGAAGCAGCTAGAAGGCGTGAGGAGTCGTATGCTGAAGGAAGGTATGCAGCGCAGGAGAGATATGGCGAAGCCCCTATGTATCCTGAGACTTTTACCGCATGGCTAAACCAACAGGGGCAATTTTCAGGTGCTCTTGAGAAATATGTGGAAGGACAGTATCCGAGTTTAAGGTCGCAATTTGAGGCTCAGGCAGGGAGATTAACTGGCTTTCCCACAAGGGAAGAAGCTAGGGCTGAGGCAACTAGAAGAGAAGCAGGTTTTCAGTCATGGCTTGGGGGTGAAGTCCCCGGGCTTAAACAGGAATACTGGGCACAGCGTCCAGCCGAGAGGGGGGAAAGACTTTATATGCAATCACCAAATGTAAGAGGGTTGGGCTGGTAATGCCGACTGCTACTTTCCCGACATGGGGCAAAAAGACTGAACCAACATTTCCAACATTCCCTACGTGGGGAAAACAAGTTGCAACTAAAGAGACAGGTGTTTCACCCCAGCCTGTCACACCCGTAACTGAGGGCATTCCCCCGTTTGGGTTTTCCCCGTTTGGCACTACGGTAGGAATGGAATACTCCATTCAGGCTGCTCAGCCTGCAATGGCTGGAATCCCTCCAGAAATAGTAAAAGAGCTAACAACGACTATTACGCTTGCCCCGAAGGATGTTGGGATGATACACGCAGGTTATGATGCTTCGGGTAATTGGACAGAGAATAGACCAGGGCTGAATATAACAATAGCCCCAGATTTTAACACTGGTGAGTTTATTATTCTTGGCAAAGAAAATGAACCTGTAGGGAAAGTTGATGCTGAAACTGGTAATTTAGAATTTGATGACCCCTTGTATCCTCGCAAGGCAATGATAATGTCCGATAGGGATTATGAGTATTGCGAAGAAACGGGTTGGCTTATTCCTCCCCCAACTGGCATAAAAGCCTTCGATATAGCCTACACGAAGTTTATGACTGAACCCAAACAGATAGGTGGGGTAACTCTTCCTGGTCCAGGGGTTGTATTGGGCATGATAGGGATGGTTGGGACTATAGCTCTTACAGCATGGCAGGCATACCCAGCCCTTAGTATGATGCTTCGTGGTGGTGCTCCAGGGAAAATATTTACCAATGTTTATAAAAAGATAACTATTCCCAAAGCACAATTACCTAGAGTTCCTGCGAGCCTGACTACAGTGCAGGAAATAAGGGCTTTTAAGGCTTTTCAGAATTATGACCAGTATAAAGATTTACTGAAACTGGCTGCAGATAAAGGTTGGTCTCCAAAATCCGTTGCATTTCAGACGATGCAGGCTAGATTATTTGAGGCTTTCCAGTATGAACAGGCTGGCAATACTATAGCAGCACAGAGAATAATAGACCAAATTCGGTCTGCTACAGCAATTTCAGGTTCGGTTCTCCCCTCAAGGGCAGTAACACCATATACAGGTGCGATAGCACCACCTACCCAGGCTACTCCTCCAGTAACACCACCTGTAGCTCCACCTGCACAAGTTGGTGGTGCATTAGCAACACAACCTACCATAATTCCCCCAGTAGTTACCCAAGCTGCTTGGCCTACTGTAACAGGTGTAGCCCTCGCAGGAATTGAATTTAATCCTATAACTACTAAGGTTGGCAAAGGATACGAGATTATCCAGAACGGTGAACCTGTAGGAGAGATAAGCTATAACCCGAATTTCCCTGGCGTTGAAGGAATAGTAATAGACCGTATAGACATTGTAGAAACAGCCCGAAGGCAGGGATTAGCTACTCAGGCTATTGATAAGGTTTTAGGCGAAGCAGAAGCAAGCGGAGTTCCATTATATACAGGGATGCTTGAGCCAGACGGCGTTAAGCTGATGAACGCCTTAGAACAGAGGGGGATTGTTAGTCTAACTCCTGCTCCAATGAAGATGCTGGGAGAAGAAGTAACAAGGGGTGTTCCTCAGTATGCCGAGACTACCGCTATGGAGGAGTGGGAAGCTGTATCCCCTGCTCAATGGGAGGCTATAACAGGTGAAATCCCGCCCCAATTAACTAAGAAGCAAATCACTGAGTTAGAAAAACCAATAAAAGAAGCTGCGAAAACTGGACTTGGCAAGCTACGGCAGAAAATAATGGCTATTGCCAAGACTAAAGGATTAAGCGAAAACCAGTATCGTGGCATATATAAGGCTGCTGGTGGCACTAAATCCCTAACCAGTATGGACATAGATAAGTTGCGGAGAGTGTTGGGGGCAATAACAAGAGCTAGACCTATTACGATAGGGCAAAAGAAAGTTGTTAGTCCACGAACTGAACAGGAAATACAAACACTTAAACAGGCACTTATCAATGAGAAAAAGATAACCCAAGCTGACTATGATGCAATTCTAAGGATGCTGAAGTTATCTACTGATAAATATACAGACAAGTCCTCGTTCATTACTGAAACACAAGGGCGAAACATCATCAAAGCCATGAAGCGCAAATCCCTAATGGGTTATGCCTTCATTGAGCAAAGAATCAACGAACTTAATGACGCTATGGCTCCTCCCGATGAACCCCCTAGAATCATCACATCGGAAGCGTTGAAGCAACCATTCGGGGCTAATTTCATAGATAAGATAGAAGCCTTCACGATTCGCTCCTATCGCATGGAAAGGATTTTATACAGGATGGACGGGTATGAGGATACGGGGTTGTGGCAAGACACATTTTATAAGCCCGTCAATGACGCTACCAGCGCAAGGATAGGAGAGGTTATAGACTGGCAGGATAAATTCCTGCAATTTACCAAAGATAATAAAATCAACATCGGGAAGTTGTTTACCACAAAGGAAGATTTCGATGGGGTTATCCTGACATCAGCCGAGAAGATAGGACTTTACCAACATAGCCTAAACCCAGATAACCTAAGACACCTTAAGGTAGGCAATCGTTTCAGTGATGCCCAAATCAAGAAAATAGTTGATAGCCTAACGCCTGACGAAAAGGCAGTAATTAAATTCCAACAGGATTACTTTAAGCAACGTGGAACATCCGTTGCTGAAACATTCAAGTATATGACAGGCAAGGAATTAGACCTTGTTGAAAATTACTTCCCGATAAAGATTGATTGGAGGGCAGACCCCGAAATTGATTGGTGGCAGCTTGTCTCGTTAGCTGACTCCCAGCAATTCATGGCTAAATGGGCATCATCTATGATACCCAAGGGGTTTTTGAGTGCCAGAACTCATGCGGCAGTTCAGGCTGTTAATCTGGATGCTATGTCTATCTGGTGGAATCACCTGGAATTGACGGCTCATTATAAGAACTTTGCGCCTGTTATCAATGACCTGCAACTCATAATGCAAAATCCTAAATTCAAATACAACTTACAGAATACACAGGGAAGGCATTTATATCAGGTTTTAGACAAGTGGATAAAGCAAGTAGCTGATGTAAACCCCTTGAGGGCTACTAATTATGCCGAACAGATGCTAAGAACCTTGAGGGTTAATGCGGTAGCAGCAGTCTTGGGTGTAAACATTACCACAGCCCTTAAACAGTTCCCGTCTTTTGTATCAAGTATGTCTGAGGCTGGCGTTATCCCTGTTATGCGAGGGCTTTTTACATTCATGGCTCACCCCAAAGAAACTGTAAGTCTTATGAAGCAATTATCCCCTCAGATATATGCTAGAACTATGGAGAGGGAAATTGCCGAAGCTCGATTAAAGGCATCCCTAGATAAAAAACTTACTAGGAAATTATCCCCAAGAGAAGCGTTTATGATTCTGACAACCACTATGGACAGACTGGCTGTTAATTCAATATGGCGAGGGGCATTTGACGAACACTTGAGGAAAAACCCCAATGCCGTAGAAGAAGCTGCTGAATATGCCAGCCGAGTTATCAGGAGAACACAGCCATTCTTCAGTGTTAAGGATTTAGCGGAATACTACCGATCTGGCGAGTTTATGAAGGTCTTGACCATATTCACCAACCAGCTAAACCAATACTGGAATATGGCTCGTTTTGAGATGTTCGGAAAATTCGGGGCTAAACCTGGGGCAAAGGGATTTGGCGAGTTGGTAAAGAAGCTGATTCTAGGAATTGTTATTCCCTCCATTATGATAGGGATTATAACAAGGGCTAGTCTACCTAAAGACAAAGAGGATGCTATAGATAAAACAAAGGATGATGTTGTAAGAACGGGGCTATCCGTGATTCCCATATTAGGGCAATGGTTATCCGCAGGCTTTCAAGGATGGCAGGAGGGGCAAGGCTTAATCTCGATTGAAATATTCAAGCAATTCCAAGAAGCTGTGTATAACTTTAATGAGCAGGAATGGAATAAATTAGCACAACAAGCCCCGGAATTTATGGGTTATTTGCTAGGAATACCCGTAGCTCAACCCAAGCGAACCATCGAGGGAATAATAGCGTTTGCAAAGGGTGAAACCGATGATTGGCTCAGGTTGATTTACAGTGGATATACTGTGGATGCAGCATACAGAGAATTGATGGAAAGCTGGCAACCAGATTTCGATGATTATTATGCTCAGCCTTCACCACGCTACGACTACCGTGAAGCTAATCCCGAAGTTGATGCCAAGCTATTTATTTCCAATAAGGTTTCAACCTTACAGTCAGACGAAGCTCGCAATATAGTATTAAGGTTGATTGAGGAAAACGATATAGACGTTAGGCGGATTAACGCCTATGAAAAGATTTTCGGTGAAGAAGCTGAAAAGCCTGAAGGTGAGGGCTTCCCAAGTTGGGGAGAGGAAACCAAAGAACCATCATGGGGAACTACCGAAACTACTCCGAAATTCCCTACATGGGGGAAATAGGGTTAAAGGAACGTAGGTTTCTTCTTTATCCTAGCGTAGATGTAGGCAATTAGGAGACATAAATAGAAGAGTATCCCGAGGCATAAACCCCAATTCTCAAATCCCCATTCAATAAACTTTGCCATGACATTACATCCTAAAGCCACAAATAATAAACATTATGGGGAGGAAGTAACATTATTATTCTGGCAATTCTCGTATAGTATGCGATACCCATCACGTTCACAGATTGTATCAAACCACTTTTGCTTATAGTGGTTTTTGTCTTGCTCAGAGATTTCGTAAAGCATTTCGATTTCTACCCTGGCGACTATTTCCTGTTGCCATTGAATGATTGCACAGACAAAAAGCACAACCCAGAATATACAAAGGAAAAGAAACCAGTTGCGGAAATAGCGACACCTTGCCGCCTTCTTTTCGCACCGTGACAGTTCTTCGTTATTCATATTTCACCCCATATAAGAATAAAACACTACTTCACATTTTGTCAAGCCCACCTTAGGGATTCAGGAGAGTGCATTACTAAGCCCAATGGTTTAATGCCCTTTCTTGAGCCTCTAAGACGCTAATAAAGCGGATTTAGGCTTAGTGGTCGAGCGTGGCTACCACGATAAAGCGTAGCAAATAAAAGGAGGTATCAATGGAGAACAAATTGAATCAGGAGGGAGATGTCAAGGAACAACCTACTGAGGAAAACTTAGAGGATGTTTCAAAAGCACCTTCACCTGAGGAAAAGGCTACTTCGGAGAAACAAAAAGACGATGAGTGGAAAAGGATGATGCAGAGCAAGGCTGATAAAGCTGAATTTGCACTCAAATCTGCTCAAGGTCAACTTCAAGAACTTCGCAAAGAAAGAGAGCAACAGCGTTTAGAAGCACGACAGAAAGAGATTGCAGCGTTAGCTGACGAACCAGACGAGCAGGCAAAGGCCAGGCGCAAACACCAACTCGAAGATGAGGTAAATAAGCTCCAAGAATTAAAAACACAAGAAGAAGGAGCGGTGCAAAGAAAGTATGACCAAGCCATTGAACTGGCGACCAAGCATAATCTCAGTCTTGCAGATGCCCGTGAACTGATGAACGCAGGAACTCCAAGAGAAATGGAGTTATTAGCTCAAATAAAAGTTGCGGAGCAGGCGAAGGTTACAAAACCTCCGAAAGAGACTAAGGAATCGGGTTTTAAGCCTGATTCTGGAACTTCTGATGCTGGCAGTGATGATGACGCAAGTTTCCAGAAAAGATGGAACGCTGGTGAATTACCAGCGACCAAAGAGAACATTGCCAGAATACAGAAAATCATAAACAAATAAACGGAGGAATAACATGGCAGTTGGTAACACAACTACTGGCTCTCTTGCTGATAGCTTACCTGATGTAATATCGTCAGCAAGAATAGTTCGAGAGCAAGAGGGTGATATGCCTAATCTTGTTGAAAAACAGACTCTGGGCGAAGGCATTGGTCTAACCTGGAACGAAGTTAGCTTTGACAAGCTAGAGGCGTATGACGTATCTGAAACTCAAGAGCACGACAACCCACAGCAAATATCTGACACGCCATTCGCAGTCACTCCGACTGTAACTTGTGTGGAAACCTGTATCACAGACAGAGTAGCTGCTAGGATTTCCAAGAACGCTTTTGCGAAGATTGGCTCCTTAGCACAGAACGCTATCCAGAGAAAGAAGGACAAAGATGGTCTAACTATGCTGGACAGTTTTTCCAACTCGCATTGTGGTGCTGGTTCTACTCTAACAAGTGGGCACATATCTGCTGGGATGGGGATAATCACTGGTAACGCAACCGAACCTGGCAACCCGCCCTATCGATGTGTTCTTCACCCATATCAGATTCACGACATCGAGGATGAAATCGTGGCTGGCGTGGGTACTTATATTGTAAACGAAGGACTAACGGCTAGGGTATTCACTGAAAAGTTCAGGGGTATGATAGCTGGTGCCCAACTCTATCCTAACGGCAATATCACGATTGATTCGTCAACTGATGCTAAGGGTGGAGTATTCGCACAGGAAGCTCTTGTTCTCGTTCAGGGAAGAGCACCCAGACTGCACACCGAATGGACACCTAAGATTGGTGGTGGAGCTACTAAAGTCTGGCACTTTGACGAGTATGCCTACGGTGAGCGTCAGGATACCTGGGGCGTTGAGATTTACAGTGACGCTACTGCACCTACCAGTTAAATAGGAGGTAACTAAATGAACTCCCGAAGGGAGATTTGGAAAAAGAAACATGGGGAAATCCCTAAAGGATGGGTTTCCCTTAACCTAAACGGTCAGCCGAGTGACCTGCGGGTCGAAAATATCGCAGTAGTCCCTCGGTCAAATAACCTCAAGTTGATAGTGTCCCCCTTTATGGTGAGGATAATAGAACTTGAAAGGGAGCTAAAGGCTCTCAATAAAACTAAGGAGGAAAAAAGAAAATGAGTATAAGTGGACAAGCGGGAGTAGGCAAGATACGCCTATTCAATGACTTTTGTGGACCAGAAATCCCAGTAGCAAATGGTGTTGCTTATGGTACTACGGCAGGTGGATGTAACTATTACCTGGGTGACTTCACTGTAAGGGGTGACCTCGGTGAAACTGACACGGGTATAGTTGACCTGGAAAAGTCAAGTGGTTGGGTTAGGATTGGGTACAACGATGAGAATGGGGCTGGCATTTGGGTCGGTACTGGACTTAGTTTCAGTCCAGCCTTGAACGGCACGATGATAGTTGAGGCTCGTGTAGAACATCGGGCATTAACGACCAAAAATGCGTTCATTGGCTTCATTGGGACTCTTTTGGATAACACTGCGGAGATTATAACCAATACAACCACAACCTGTACGAGGGCCGGCAATGCTGTTGGCTTCATGTTTGACAGCCAGATAACGATAAACACTGTTGCTGCAACGTGTTGCTACCACATGCCCTACATGATTTCAACAACTACCAGTCAGGTAGCGACAGCCATAGCCTCTTCTCAGATAATTGTGGCTGCGGAAGCTGACATTCTGCGAGTGGAGATTGACCCTGATGGTGCTGCTCGATGGTACATGAACGGTAAGTTGGAGCAGTCTGTTGGACCAGCGTTGGCTGCGGATGTCACAACCTTATTGGCTGGTGGAGTTGGAGTTTGGGGTACTGCTTCCACAGATTCCGACCTGGATGTTGACTACCTATTGGTCGAAGCAAATCGGGACTGGACTAGATAAGGAGGGAGCAAATGAGTAATGCTGAAATACTAAAAGCAACGTTTGATGTTCGCAAAGCCGTTGCTCCTGAACGTGTCTCCGAAGGTTCCGAGGGGTTGCCCTGGTTCGGAAGGGATGGTGCGGGTATCAAGATGGACTGGAGACAGGCTCTTGCAATGGAAGGGCGTGTTTTCTGTTTCAACCTTGGCAACGTAACTACTTCTGTAGCAGGTAAAGCTGCTGATGTTGACCAACCACAGGTTGCTATACGGGTTCCTACCGGGTTAGATATTGCAATGATACCCCTAGAAGCACACATTTATTGCGAGGACACCGTGAGTACGGCAACCGAGTTGATAGTTGCCTGTGCCAGTATTGACATGGGCGCAGGAACGTCAACTGCTGGCGTAGCACAAAATATGAAGGCTGGTGCTGGAGGCTCTAAGGTTAAAATCCAATACACCTACTCAGGGAATGGGACTGCTGCCGTATGGGGGACAAACTACTGGGAACTTCAAAGAAGTGGTGCTCTATATGATGTAGCCGAGGACTCTATGTTAGAACCAGAGCTTCATTACAAACCACTGGTTAGCCCTGTGTTGGTACCACCTTCAACCTTCTACCTATTTTATGGTGGGGCTGGTTCTTCAACTGGCTACCTATCCGTGATATGGGCTGAGGTTCCGCTAAGCTCGGTGATACAGTAAGGAGGCTTTTAATGAGTAACGTACATATATTGAAAGCAACCTACGATGTTAAGAAATCAGTTGTCCCTGAGCGTACTAGCGAAGCTAGCAGGGGGAAGCCCTGGGCAGCCAGGGATGGTGCCGCTATTGAGATGGATTGGAGACAAGCCCTCGCAATAGAGGGAAGGGTCTTTTGTTTCAACCTTGGTAATGTTACGACATCTGTAGCTGGCAAGGCTGCTGACATTCAGCAACCACAAATAGCAATCCGCAATCAAGTAAGTAGTGGCGTAGCAATGATTCCGATAGAGGCGCATATTTACTGTGAAGATACAGTGGATAACACAGCTACGGAACTTATTGTGGCGTGTGCTTCTATAGACATAGGTAACGGAACTTCTACGGCAGGCGTAATACAAAACATGAAGTCTGGTGCTGGGGGTTCCTCTCTATATGCCAGATATACCTACTCAGGTGCGGGAACTGCTGCTGTCTGGGGAACTAACTACTGGGAGTTACAACGTACTGGTGCCCTCTACGATGTAGCAGAGGATTCCATGTTGGAGCCAGAACTACACTATATGCCAGAAGTTAGCCCGATACTTGTCCCGCCATCTACGTTCTACCTTTTCTGGGGTGGGACAGCCTCAGTAACGGCTTACGCTACAGCTATATGGGCGGAAATCCCGTTAGGGGCAATAACAGTCTAAATAGGCTTTCGGGGGGTGAGTCTTAATCACCCCCCCAACTAAAATTCAGGTGCAGCCCTGTGCTGCATTTTAGGAGGAAAAATTAAATGGCAAGAAATATAACTGCAAGTAAAAGAGGGTTTGGATACGACCCTGTAACTAGGAGCTTGGGCGTCTATGTAGACGGAGCTTTGGCTGCTAGTTTCCCGCCCACCCCAGGTAGAACCTATTTCGTGAATAATATCACAGGAGCTTCTACCAACGATGGGTTATCATGGGCGAACGCATTAGACCAAGTTGATAATGCTATCACAGCATCAGAGGCTTATCGGGATACGATGAGTGCCAATAACCAGTATATTAGGAATCAGATTATCATACAGGGCACTGCTACCGATTATGAGGCAGTTGCCGTATCGGATTGTAGTTACAATGACTTCTTTGGGATTGGTGCAGACCCACAAGGCGATGGCGTTGGAATCTGTGTAATATCAGGTGCTAATGCTGCTGATGCGTGGTCGGCTACAGCTACTATGAGAGGCAATACTTGGTACAACATTCAGTTCGATGCGAGTGGCACATCCTATTATGCCTTTGACGCTACGACGGTACTCAGGTCAAGGTGGGAAGAGTGTGCCTTTATGGGTGATGCTGGCAAAAATGAGGCGTTAGTGGCAGGAGCAAGATTTACGGGTTCATTTGGTGGTAATACTATGTACCGATGCCGTGTTGGAACAAACTGGGCAGAGCCTACAACTGGATTACGTTTTGATGGCGAGCTTAGTAACTCAAGAATTGAGAACTGTATCATAGAAGCTGCAACGAATGGCATTTACATATCCACTGATGCTTTAACCATTGGTGGACTTATAAAAGAGAATGTCATCCGTGCTGCGACTCTAGGCATTTATTCCGCTTCTGCTCAAACAAGGTTATGGATAGTTGGAAACTGGATTAGTTCTGCCGATGCTATAAGCATAACGGCTGGTGGGACTACAACTGGTGAACACATGGTTCTTGGCAATCACGTTAATGATGCTGGTACTGTGGTACTCTTTGAGACTGCTGCTGGATAAATATTATGCCTATATACGATTTCAGATGTCCTAAATGTGGGGCAAGGGAAGAGGTATGGCTTCAGGTAGCACACAGGAATGAATCACAAATCCATTCCTGCGGTACTGTTATGGAACGTCTAATATCCCTTCCTCAATCCCCCATAATAAAGCAAACGGCTAACGACATTACACTGACATCTCTGAACAGTAAGGAAACCAGCCACATGAAGTCGTATGTTAAACAATTAGCAGCTCAGGGATTAGAACGCAACAAGTCAGTTGTCGGCAGGGGATTCTAAAACAAGGAAAAATATGATACTACCCGTAGCAGACAAGATATTTGGTGACGAAAAGGCGATAGCCCTCTATGAGATGCACGAGCAATCTCCTGGCTCCAGGGGGTTTCATCGCTATCAGATAATACACGTGCCTAGAGGGGATGTTGTCTGCGAGTGGCGTAAGGACATGGGGCTGGCTGATAACTTCAAGGGAGTCAGCCAGCTCCGAATCCCCTCATACATGGTGCACACGGTAGACGAACTCAAGTCGATGGCTAACGAACTAAGGACTCACAAGTTCGATATAAAAGGATTCCTAGAGCTAGAAAGATACAAGCCTGGATAACGGGAACTAGCAAAACCCAAGGAGGTAAAGCTATGGAGGACACAAATCGGGGTTCTATACTGGAAACCAGAACTGTCCAAGTATTTATTTCCCCTAAAATGTGGGAGAGACTAAGGGCAGAAGAACCAGGCAATAGAACCAATGTCTTGAAGTTGGCTTGGGATACAATTATGAGAAGCGGATTAAATATAAAGGATGGTGACATCTTAATCCGATTGCAAAAATTAGACACGGGAACTAACGAAAGTTAAGGAGGACACAATGGAAGAAAAAGACTTAGAAGAAAAAATACTGGACGCAGAGAACGTTCCAGAACCACAAGTGGAGATAGAGGGGAAGTCAGAGGACGTAGAGTATATGACACCCGCACCAGTGTTAAGTGCTGGACAGGTGTATATCTATGACACTAAAACCCATGAGAGAAGTGTGTGCAGGAGAAATAATCTCCGCCATAAACTCTCTCTCAAAAGGGAAGATGACTCTCTTATATTCACAACGGTCAAGCCGAAAAGCCCACCCAAGCGGGGCGTTCTTAAATGTATGCTTCACCCTGACGAAAGAACAGAACTATACGATGCGTGGGGGTTCCCTGTTTGCAGGAAGTCTAACCTTACATCACCCTTTCAGGTAAGACGGCATATGCAGAAACGACACAAGCAGGAATATGAAGCGATAAAAGAAGAGGACGCTAGGATAGAGAAGGACAAAGAACGCCAGTTGCGTGAGACTATCATAGCCAGCGCAAAGAAAGAAGAACCACCGCTATATGTGAAAGAGCCTAAAAAGAAATGAGTCCGATCTATGAGTTCGTCTGCCCCAACTGCGGGGAGAAACTAGAGATTTTAACCACACCTACGGAAAAGGTTATATGTAAGTGCGGGCATGAAATGAGGAAACAGTTTCCCAAGCCTGCCTTCAGGGTTTATACAAAAGTGAGGTAAGAATGGCAAAAGCAATAACGACTATAGGAGAATTTAGCACTACTGAAGCCATCATGCGTCAACGCCTGTCAAGGATGATGGACGATTGTATCTTGGCGACTGTATCGGCTAGCGATAAATCTGATATTACATTAGCCACGACAGACCCGCCACAGTATTACAGTAAGCCTGACGACTTCTTTAATGAACAATGGTTTGAGGTTTACACTTATGCAGGAATAAATATCGGGGCTACAAGGATTGCAGACGATTGGGATTTAGACACTCACGTTTTGTCGGTTACGCCTGAAGCTGCTGCAAATTATACTACCGCCTCTAAACTAGAACTCCATCACATATTCTATGTCTCTGAGTTAAGAGATGCCATGAATCAGGCGATTGGCTTCTATGCCAGAAGATACCTTCTTGATTTAAGTGATTCAACCACGATTACTTTAACAAGAACAGAGCGAAACGATGTTTCGGGTTCTTATATCCCCACTTACGAATACGCACTTCCTACCGATTGTCTATGGCTAAACAGAGTAACAACCGAAGGCTCTGTAAAGGGCGTGAAACTAACAGGCACAATATCGGATGCGCTCACTCTGGGCGAGACGGTAACAGGCAGCACTTCAGAAGCCACAGGGTTAGTTTCTTATTCAGGGGCGACTTACATACGAGTAAGAGAAGTTGACGGCACATTCGTAACTGGAGAAACCGCCACTGGTGGAACAAGTGAAGAAACCTGTTCTACGATAACCGCCGTTGATTACGAAACTGCGGGCGATGCCACATTCCCAGAAAAGAATGTTGTTGACCCTAGAGATTGGAGGATATTAAGACCTTACGCTCCCAAGATAAAGTTTGACGAAAACCATTATAGCGTAGTGGAAGATTTAAGGATAAAGACGGAATTTCAGGCTATTCAGGACGAGGTTACTGCTGACACTGACACCATTATGATAGACCCCTCTGAGTTTGTGGAAGTAGCTGCTACGTTTTTGCCTTTCTCCAAGATAGAGTCTAACAACCTGACTGCTAAGTTTAATCAATGTTTAGAGACAAGGGCAAGGGTTACGGCAAGACCCCCAAGCCACCCATACGCTAATGCTAGGAAGTGCTGGTAATGGGCAAAGTTTTATTAGATTCTAAATACTACGAAGTCAAAGACGGCACTATACAAAGACGTAATATAAACCCACGTGCTGCTCGTTTTGAAACTGGCATCCCCGGGTATTCTTCTTTTACGCAAGGTTCGGCTGAAGCGTGGAAAGGATTAAGGGGAGGTATAGGGCATAAATATCACACATCTTCAGGAAGCGAAGAATGTTACTGGTCTGAGGGGTTAGACGCTACTCACCATTCAGGGATTATTCAAGGTCCGAAAATAAACACCGCAGGGGATTTTGGTGTAGCTCCCGTTAAGATAATTGACTTTGAAAGCGGGACATACGCCATAGGAAACTCCAAGATTTCCAAGTGGAACGCAGACACCCCAGCGTGGGACTCTAAGGAAACTGGCATAACATCTCCACTAGACGCTATCGTAGTTACAGATTCTACCGACACATATCTTGTGGTTTCTAATGCTACATCCGCTAAATATACCACAGACGGGGAAACATGGACTGCCCTAACTGGCTGTCTGGGATATATGACATATTTCGGGAATATGCTTTATAGCTTCTACGGACAGACACTTCATCATTCCCCTGCGAACAATATAGACGGAACATGGGATACCGAGCCAGCAGCCTGTAACTATATGGCTACATTGGGAACTGTTCATGGATTATTCACCGCCAAATCACAGGTCAATGACGAGCCGTTAATGTGCCTTCATACTAGCACGGGTTTGTGGACAATAGACCCCTGGGTGCAGCAAATTTATCCCTATGTTCCTTTAACGGGACATACCTATGCTGGCAAGGCAGCGATGTTCTGGAACTCTTATATCTTCGTTTCTTCATTAGGTGGAATTAAGAAGATAGCAGGGAAGATGGTAACAGACATTGGACCCGATCAGGATGACGGCTTACCCAAAACCTATCAAGGATATGTCTCCGATATGTGTCCTGCTGGCGATGGTAGCTGGATGGTATTCCCTGTTCATAATGGGGCGGCAACCGATAAGAGTTCTATCTTCAAAAGGCACGGAACAGTAGGCGGAAACCAACAAATCTACTCTACGGCAGCAGCCAATACGGCAATAACCTGTGTCCACTATTCGCCCTCTCATTTATACACTAACGGAAGATTATGGTGGGGAGAGGGAACGAATGTCAAATACTGCATGATGCCTGATTTCAATACAGATGTTACACAGATTGCAAGTTATGAGTATGTATTGGCTTCAGGGAAGTTGGTATTCCCTATCTTTGCACCATTAGAGGCTTTTGCTAAGACGGCAATTCGCATAAGGGGGTCTACTAAGGGCTGCACAGCTAATCTGAAATACACTATCTATTACAGGACAGATGCCGATTGCTTTAGTGCTGTAGGTTCAGATTGGGAAACAGCATTGGGGACATTTACAGCTTCACCAAGCCCGACAGCATTACCTTTTGCTTCTGGTGCGGGACTAGCATTTAAGCAAATACAATTCGCAGTAGAAGGAGCTACTAATAGTGCGACATCAACGCCTCAATTACTCTCGCTAGAATTTGACTACGATGCACCGACTGTACCGATAAGTGGTTGGACATTTCCTGTCAGTGTTAATAGAAACGACCAAGCCGACATTTTGGATGATCTCTATACTTCACAGGAGAAAGTAACCTTGCTTCCATTTTACCCTTCTGGAGACTCTGTTCACGGAACGAAATACTGGGTAAGGATAAAAAACATAGCCGAGAACATTACTTGGGATATGTTCAAAAGACACGGCACGGTTCAGGCGGTTGTAGAAGAGCTTATAAATGGATAATCAATACCAGTTTCTCTCTACTCTGGAGAAAAAAGTTTATGACTGGCTATCTAAAAGAGAGATTCCTTTTACTACGCAAGAGCCTATGTTCGGCATAGCAGGTGAGGCGGGGTCGGCGGTAATTGACTTCGTTCTCACGGAGAGGAATATAGTTTTAAGAACGATGGGAAGCTACTGGCACTCTGGGACTGAAGCAAAGGCAAGAGACGCATTCGGGAGGGAACAGTTAGTCAATAAGGGGTATATCGTCGTGGACTTATGGGAGGAAAACCTGACTGACGACAAGATACAGAATACTATGGAATTAGCCATAGAAGGACAAGAGGCTTTAAGATAATGGCAACTACGATTACAGATGTAGATGGCTTACAAGCCATGAATGATGGCCTTGATGGGGATTATATTCTGGGTGGCGACATAGACGCTGCTGCGACTTCGACTTGGAACTTAGGTTCAGGGTTTATCCCCATAGGATACATAGCAGCATTTACGGGGACTTTTGACGGGAAGGGATATACCATTTCTGACCTGTTTGAGTCTAGGGATGGTGCTAACAATATTGGCTTATTTGCTGAAACTGATGGGGCTACTATCTCTAATGTCATATTGGCAGACTTTGATATTACGGGAGAAGATGACACGGGGGCACTCATAGGGTATTCTACAGATACCACAGTCTCCAATGTAGCCGTTACTGGTGGTTCAGTAACAGGGGATGGTTATGTTGGTGGATTGATTGGGTTTGATTATGGAAGTATTGTTTCAGATTGCTACACTACTTGTACCGTTGAGGGGAATTCCTGTGTCGGTGGAGTATTTGGTTATTCCTATCAAACTGATACAGACGACTGTTACGCTACTGGTGCTGTAACTGGCACTAGCAGTTCATCTGCAAATGCAGGTGGACTTGCGGGAGAGTCTTATAATTCTACCTTTGATGATTCTTATGCAACTGGGGCTGTAACATTATCAGACTCAGGGCATCCCTACGATGCTGGTGGGTTTATATCAGAAGATGATTCGTCAACCTTTACGAAATGTTATGCCACTGGTGCTGTTTCTGGGAATTATAATATAGGTGGATTTGGGGGTGATTTAGACACAAGCACTGTAAGTAAATGTTACGCTACTGGAAATGTTACGGGAACGGGGACTGCTAATGCTGCTCAAGCTGGTGGATTTGTAGGTAAATTAACAGATGCAACTGCCACAATCACAGATTGCTACGCAAGGGGTGATGTAGATTGTAGCGGTGTAGATGATTTTGATTTAGTAGGTGGGTTCGTTGGGGAATTGGCTTCTGGAACTATTACTAATTGTTATTCAACGGGAGCACCTGCTGGTGACGATGATGTGGGAGGATTCTGCGGTGCTAATTCTGGCACAATCGCAACCTCTTACTGGGACACGGACACTTCAGGAACAGAAACTACAGACGGTGGAACTGGCAAAACTACAACCCTGATGATGCTTGAAGCCACATATTCAGGCTGGGACTTCTGTGCTATCTGGAATATAAATCTATGTATCAATGACGGTTATCCTTATTTCAGATGGGAGTATGACCAAGAGACACGCACTCTCCCTATCGGACCAATCTTTGACCCGAAGGGAAGAATACCCAAAGGTGCGAGGGTTAGAGCGATTAGAGCTGATACTGGTGCTGTTATTACGGCAAGCGAGACAACCCTTGATGCTAACGGCAAGTCTACAATTACTGGCTTACCCAACGATGTAGCTGTTTCTGTTCAGATTAATTGGGGGGGTAGCGCATCAGGCGATAACTGGGTGTGGTTAGATTCCCGCATTATAGGCATTACTGAAGGCGGAACTGGGGCTTCCGATGCCCCTAATGCTAGAAGTAGTCTGGGGTTAGGTGCTGAAGATAGTCCTGAGTTTACCGCAATAGAACTAGGGCACGCTTCCGATAGCACCATAGCTCGCTCGGCAGCAGGCAGGGCGACCATTGAAGGAGTTAACCTAGTTCGTGGTCCAGCCTCCGCTACCGATAATAGATTAGTAAAGACTAATGGCACTACTGGGGATTTAATACAACAGACTGGCATCACGGCAGACGATGATAATAATGTCTCAGGCGTTGCCAAGCTCACCACAACTAGCGATATAGAATTAGGTAATGCCTCTGATACTACACTTCATAGGGTAAGTGCTGGCTTAATTTCCGTTGAGGGTTCTAATCTCATAAGGGCATCAGATGTAGATGATACGCCTGTGGATGACCAAACTGCCGTTCCCGTTAGCTCAAACTGGGCGTATGACCATGCTGCTGCTACCCCAAGTGCGAGTGTTCATCCCATAAGTGCTAATGTGGACTTTAATCTTTATCAAGCTACTGATTTAGTCGTAATGACAGTTGCTAATGAGGCAGCATTACCCACTGAAGGAATAGGAGTAGGACAACTGTGTTTTGCTACAAGCGAATTAACTCTGCATATTTGCACGGCTACTTCATAAAGGAAGGTGAGCATGAAGAGGAAATTAAATGGCTGATATAACAATAGAAACCTCTGCTTATTTTACACTTCATAGTGCCGCCAATCGTGGGGGCATTTTCTGGACAACGCCTTTAATTGGCTACGTCATCTATATTCAGCAGGCTGGTGGTGCCCAAGTTTATCGCAAGACTACCGATGGTGGAGCCAACTGGGGAGAACCAGTTGTAATTAGTCAAGAGTCTGAAGTCATAAGGTTATATGATTGCTGGGCGGACTGGCAGACTCCAGGAGATAGCGGGACTAAGATTCATGTAGTCTATCTCAACGCAGATGAGGATGAAGTCATTTACAGGTATCTTGATACCTCAACTGATACGGTAGGAGACCGTATTGCAATTCGCTCGTATGGCAGTGGGACATGGTCTCCAAGTGTTACAAAAGAATATCACTCTTGCTCGATAACAAAAGGCAAGGGCGGAAAGTTAGCGATTGCTTATCGTGTAGTTAATGTGGCTGATGATGGGGAATTAGAGGGCTTCTATACTTCTTCAGATGGCGTAACTTGGGCAAGCAAGACCATACCATTTGAAACTGCCAAAGATTATATTCAACTTTACTGTGGCAACGAAGCTGATACTGATGATTTATGGGCTGCCTTCTGGGATAAATCAGCCGATGAGATTTCACTAAAAACCTACGATGATTCGGGGAACAGCTGGAGCGAACAATCTATCGCCTCAAGCATGGCAGATAGTAACACTTATCTCCAGATGGACGGGCAGATAAGGTTAAGTGATGGGCACCTTATCTTCGCAGCGTGGGATGCTTATGGTTTCGCTGGCACAGCCAATCTAAAGGTGTGGGATATAAACGGCTCTGGGTCTATCACCGCCAAGGATAACGTCATTGACGATACCCAGCATTACTTTAATGTCTCGGTGTTTATCAACCAGTTGAATGATGATATTTACGTTGCCTACATAGGTGGGACAGCGATATTATCTGAGGTAGCTGCCGTCTATAAGAAGTCCACTGACGGCGGGACGACTTGGGGTTCTGAAACTGCTATGCAGGCTGATGCGGAAGATGATGAACGGTGGATAAGTGCTGGGTGTATGAAGTCCACTGGCAAGTTCATGCCTGTCTGGTACAATTACGACCTGTACGATATATTCTGTAATTTCGATAACGCTATTACTATAGTTGCTGGGGCAGTGAAGATAGTAATACGGGATAGTAATATTGTAATGATAATAAGTGGAAGCACTTTACTAATAGAGGGAGATTAAATGGCAGTAACTTGGAAGAAAATAGCCTACTACGACACACTATTGACAGTTGAAGAACAAGAGATAGTCGGGAGATTAACAGGCGGTAATGTAGATGGTATTACTATTGGCATAGCCGATAACAATATGGTTCAGATAGACGATGCCGATGCTGCCGATGATGACTATTGTAAATTAACTGCTAACGGGATTGAGGGTAGAAGCTACGCAGAAGTTCTGGCAGATTTAAGTGGACAGGCTGGGGCAGCATTTAACTGCAATACACAAGAATTTCAAAATCTAGTTTGCCATAAGGGAAGCACAATGCCTGCTGCCCCGACTGATGGGCAGTGGTTTCTATTTAATGGCACGGGTAGAACCATCCTCTATCAATACAACTCAGAGTGGATTCCTATTATCTCAGTTGGAACAATGACTCTCTATGTGGACAAGACCGATGGAACAGACGACTTGAATCATGGGACGGCTGTGGATGCAAGTGCCTTCGCCACAGTCCAATATGCCGTTGACTGTATTCCTGGTTTAGTAGGTGGGAATGTAGTTATCTATATCAATGCCGAGGATTATGCCGAGACGGTAACGATTAGGGGCAAGAAGGCTTCTGGGAATTACACAATCACACTACAGGGAACATTAACGGAATCCTCAAGTGGAACACAATCTGCTAACGGTGTTCTAGGAGTTGATGTTACGCAAGGTTCATTCACCGATACTGGAAACCTTGCTGGAGTGGCTAATCTCTTATGCTACCTTGCTGCCGATGGGGATTACAGGATAATAGATAGTTCAACTGCGAATACGGCTACGATATGTGGAACATTCACATCCCAGCCCCTTCAAACTGAGGCTTATGTTATCTACGACTGGGGAACATCTATAAATAGCCTTGTCGTTAATGGGAATCAGCAGGGAATAAAGGTTTACGACATATCATTTGATACCCTTTATCCTATTACCAGAGAGGATGATGCTGTTGTAGATTTTTACAGATGCAAATTGGCGAGTAGTGGGTCAATTAACTGTATATTCCGTGCTGGCAGTTCCTTCTTATACTATTGTTATGTGGAATCTGATGGGCAAGCAGTATATGTTGAGCGTGGAGAAGTCAAGATATATTCTTCTAAAATATACACATCAACCACCAATGATAGATGTGTCAGGACAACAATTAACTCGCTGGTATGGATTCGTGCTGGAACAGTATTGGATGCTGCTAGTACAACTACTACCTATGGCATCTATGCAGAGACTGGTGCCCAGGTTGGCTGTTATAGTACCGCTGCTGAAGGTTATCCTAGAATCAGAAATCAAGCAGTAGGTATTAGAGCACAATCAGGCGCGCAAGTGGCGATAACTGCCAATATTCAATACTCAGGGAATACATTGGATGAAAGTGCCGATGCAGCAAGTTTCGGTTACATAGATTAAGGAGGAAAATGCTAATAGTCTATTCTAAGACAAACGAACAGGTTTTAGGTTGGTCTTATACAGAAGCCGAGATAACTGAGAATTCTATTATAAGTGATGACTTGGTTATGCGAGGAGTGGACTTCACGGAAATCGGATATGCCTGGTATAAAGACAAGGAAATCATACGACAATATGATGAAGAAGAAAACGAACTCCCTATCTATCTTGATGATTTAGATTTAGAGCCGATGGATGCCGAAGGACTGCCAGACTCTGAGCATCCCGCCAAACTGATAGCTGTTAATCCTGCTTTAGCCAAGCCCGCTACAGTGAGGCGGTGGCACGGTGGTATAGCCTACGATGTTAATTGCCTTGTTAGTCAAAATATAGTCAATATGTGGTTAGCAAATCCCAAAGAATTGAATATAGGCGATTGGGTTTTGGTGAGTTTCCTTGACGAGCTGACTGCTACTGACGAGAAACATATAGCAATAGTAACTGACAAAATCTTTGAGAGCTGGGGGTAACAATGGATAAGACATCTGAGCAAATGATACAAGAACTCTATACTGTAACACTGGGTGTTCCCAACACTGCCGACAAGGGCATGGCAAAACAAGTAGCGGAAATAGATAAACACCTGAAAGAATTAAACGGTGCTGTTAAAACAAACACAACATGGCGTAAGGCATTTTGTTGGGCGTTGGGATTCATGGCTACATTCATGGGTATCTTTGCTGGAATTTACTTCAGTTAAGGAGTTTATGCCTTTCGTGGAAAACGTGGTTGAGTTTGAAAGCTGGCTGGACAAGATGCTCCGAGATGCCAAAGAGAAGTTAAACATGACCGATGGGACAATCGCTTGGATTCTTCTTAGAGAAGGCACAGCATATTACTTCAAAACGCTAGGACATGCACCTGAGAAGCCCAAGAAAGGGCATTGACGATACCCGCCTACCTCTTTATACTCAAATGATATTTTATACCCCCTTTTAAAACGCTCCAAGAGAACATCTTGGGGCATCCTTTTTTATTTTCTGAAATTTTCTCAAAAGAATTTTTACCCCACTCGTAAGGGGGGCTTGACAAGATTTTGGGGATATATTATCATAATAACAAATGAATTTACCTGAATTAAAATGTAAGCGTTGTGGGCGCAGTTGGATACCAAGAACATTGAAGCCAAAGCAATGCCCAAGTTGTAAATCGCTGAAGTGGGATACACCAAAGAGGATAAAAGAGGAACTGGCGAGCAAGGCATA
>Ga0307376_10001436_pt1 | contig 25689 bp, 25 predicted proteins | sample TR2MG_FD_202536 | JGI IMG/M metagenome (GOLD analysis project Ga0307376, IMG submission 202536) | Soil microbial communities from Risofladan, Vaasa, Finland - TR-2 | ecosystem: Environmental > Terrestrial > Soil > Coastal area > Acid sulfate soil | place: Finland: Risofladan, Vaasa | collected...
CCGGCGAGGAAGATGGAGCTGCCGGGAAGGATGTTCCCGAGCGAGGTGCGCGCACCGAAGTCCGTGCCGCCGAGAACCTCGTTGATCGCCCCGGAGACCAGCATCTTACCGAGGCCGGGGTACAGCCAGTCGCCCAGCTTAATCATCTCGGCCCGCACGCTGCCCATCGGAATGCCCAGCTTCTGCGCTAGCGTATCGACAATGTCTTCCATGTCTTCCGCAAAGGGCACACCGCGCAGACCACTGAGCAGGAGCAGGCTGCCCAGCATGATGGCCTTACCACCCCACGACAGGTTGCCTAGCAGCGCCGCGCTGTTTACCACAAACATCTTGAACATAAAGAGGAACTGCTGCGGTCCGCCACGGAACAGCGTAGGCCGCCCCATGGTCGTATAATTCCCCAGCGTGAAGTCCACGAGGTCCTCGGCAAAACGCTCGGCGGTCTCGGCTGCCTTCTGGGGGTCCACCCCCGCAGCGATCTGCCTGTCGTACTCAAGGTTAAACGCGGCCAAGGCGGATGCGCGGCGCGAGGCTTGCTCCGTCCAGTTGAACGGAAGCATGGCGGCCATGATACCCTTGTTCACCAGCCCGCTGCGCATCCGGCCCCGGCTCGTACCCATGAGCGCGTTGGTCTGCGCAGCTTGGAGGAATCCACCATCAATACCTTTGGCCATGAAGTCCGCCGCCGCCCGGGTGATCCCCTTCTGCTGAAGCTCTGCGTCAGACAAACCGCTCCAGTATGCGGACGTGTCGAACTTCCCGCCCAGACCTGCGATCCTGATGGACCGGTACAGTTCAGTGGCGCCCTTAATGCCGAAGCCGCCGCCGAAGCCGTTCTTAGGGTTGTAGGATACCAGCGCAGGGAGCACGTTGGTCTGCATACCGACGAGGTTCAAGCCACCAGCGGCGATGGACGCCATAAGGAAGCTGACAGATGTCCACATCTGGATGGCCGAGACAGTCTTGCTGGCTGCCAGATCGGTTTCCAGAACATTCTTCTGCTGGTCGAGGAAGTCCACGGCTTTGCGGAGCTCGCTGTAGTACTTGTTCGCATTACCTTGCGAATCATTGGTAACGAACCAGCTATGGTACTCATCGAACCGCCGCCGCGCCAAGTCCTTCGCATCCTCGGTTGCAGCTGGATCGGCCTGCACCCGCTCCATCTCAGCCTTGAGACGATTATACTCTACGGGGTCCCCGCTCCACTTGAGGCGCGAACTGCTTTGGCTGCGGTCGAGCAGGTTGCCCAACTCCACGGAAGTGCTGTTGCGGGCAATTGTTGAGGCGCGGGATTCGATGTGCTGCGAGATCACCGATGTCAGATCGTTCTCCGAACCCGGGGTGAACTCCGCTTTGAACTGCCTCGTAAGCATACTGTCGTTCTGCGTAACGAAGGCACGAATGATCTGCTCCGACCGCACGGGGTCGAGGTTGATATTGAACCGGCGTAGGAAGCGCAGGCTTTCGTTGAGGTTCAGTTCAGGGTCCGCTGCCGGTGCTGTGAGTGCAGCCTCTTTCTTCGCCACCAGCTGGACTTCCATCAGGACGTTTCCGCCAAGGCGGTTGTTGGCCTCGGGATCGAACACCTCGATCATGTGCGTTGCGTTGGCGTTCGGGCGCAGCAGTTCGTTGACCATGTTCCTGATGCCGTCCGCCTCCGAACTGGTCTCGGCGAGGAAGTACGGCAGGGTCTTACGGTACCGGTCAGAGATCGTGTACTCCCGCCCGTTGGCTCCGATGGCAGCCACCCGGACTTGGACATTACCCTTACGGGCGAAGGGTACGTAGCCCGTCTCCAGCGTCTGGACGGCCCGGGTCTCTGCGTCTTGGCGCAGCATAAGCTGGTTTGCCAGCGACCGCACCTCGGCCTGAACGACGAAGCTCTCCGGCCCACGTGGGCGACCGGGCGTAGCCTCGGGGGGATCGTACCGCGTCTTGAAGTCCTTGAGCGCTGCTGTGATCTCAGCGCGCTCAGATGTCGGCATGAATGTTTTGCCGTCCTTGTCCGGTGTGAACAGGGCGTCGATGCGGTCCGTCCCCGTACCCAGCAGCGCCGCGTTCATATTCAGTGCGAACGCGTCTGCGCGTTTAACGTCGATGGACGAAGCGATACGTTGACCGTTTTGGTCAACCTCGACGTTCTCTACCATGATCTCGTTGAACCGCTGCACGAACCGGTCGATCATCTTACGGTCGCCCGGTGTCATGGGTGCGCTCATGACCGAGGCAATCTTGCGGTACGTGCTGGTGGTCTCTTGGTTGTACCGGGTCAGGTGGCTCTCCAACCACTTGACAGTAATGGCGGCGATGGAGTCCAGCTCTTGGTTGTACGCCGCCCACTCTTTGTCGGTAAACGTATGCTTGACCGTGCGCGACCGCACAACTGGATACGAGTTGTCTTTTATACGCGCCTCGTAGCTACGCTCCACGCGCTTGCGTGCAGTTGTGTTGTCCTTCGGTATCTTGGCCAGTTCCGTATCGCGCTCAGCGCGCAGGCGCGTGCGCTCTGCTTCCGTCATGTTCTCGGTAGTCTCATAGCGGATGGTGACACCTTCCGCGAATTGCTCCCGTGTATACCGACCAGACTGCTTGAGTTTATCAGCGATCAGTACACCGTCCTTGTCTCTCACGAGCTGGTATGTGTCGGTCGTCGGGTTGTAGGCGAATATGCTGGGGGGCTTGCGCTTCGGTTTGTACTGGAACGAGTGCCCGATACGGTTCATCTTCATCGCAAAACCAGACCGCTCACGCCCTTCGGCGTCCAGACCAGCTCCGAACTTGAACCCGCCGATGTTTGCTTGGGGGTTCAAAGCCAGACTGCGGAGTTGTTCCGCAGCAGCGATCTCCCGGCGGGCGATATCATACCGCTTCTTGAGGAGGCGAATACCCTCTTGGAAGCCTTCGTTGCGAATGCCGCGCCACACAGTGGGGGAGAACACGGACTTCTTCACAGCGTCAAAAATATCGGTAGCGTTACCGGTCAGGCGCTTGGCCACACCCAGTGCGCCATCCAGTCCATCGAGCGCGCCGTCAAACGTGCGCGGTCTAGCGAAGTCCGGGCTCTCTATAACTTTGAGTATGTCGAACAGGTCTGTGGACTGGTTCGCCTGCGAGAACCGGCCAGTCCCGTTTGGTACCGAGCCGTTGGCCATAGCGTGGTTTTGCAGCGCCATCACGTGTGCATCGAAGAACGAGGAGGTATCGCCGTTCTTCACATACCGGCGTGCCTGCGCCATGAGGTAGCGGGCGTCGTCATCATTGAAGCGAAGCCCCAGCGCGTTGAGGGCATCCTTGATAGCCGCCCACCAGCGGCGAAGCAGGCTCGTCTCGATGCGCGCAGCATAGTCGGACAGGTACTCCTCGGTGGCCTCGGCACGGGACATACCACGGGCTGCCACGGCGCGGTCGATCAGCTCCTTGGCTTCACGGGGGCTACGGCTGTACAGCCCTTCCATGACTTGGTTGAACCGCGCCTCCCCAATGATGGCGCGCAGACCGAAGTGCCCCATGGTTTCATGCGCCAAGACGGTGTTGAGGTGGCCGGAGTTCGCGATGCGGTCCGAGAAGATGATGATGTCGTTGTCGCCAAAGAAGTAGCCGGAGGCTGCGACGGTGTCGAAGTCGCCCTGCGGACGTGCAGCCACGGCGCGCTCGTAGAGTGCAGGGTCCTTGCGCTTGAGGTCTGCTTGGTTGGCGAAGACGTGGACCTTCGGTCTTACCTTCAGCTTGCGGACAAACGCGCTCACTGCCAAGCGCAGCTTGCCAGCGGGCATCGGGCGCACGTCTCTGCCGTCTGGATATACCATACCCTCTAGCGTGTTGTAGTTCTCCAGCGACGTGGCTGCAGCCAGCCCACGGGGGCGCGGCGCGATCTTACCGGCCTTCATGTTAGGCCGCAGATCGGTGGCGCTGCGCGCGTAATCCAGAAGCTGCACCGCTTGGGTGTTCTCGCGCCCGCCTTCGCTGATCGTGCGCATCAGCGAGACGAACCGGCTCTCATTGAGCGTCGTGTTCAGCGGGTCAGCGTTATACCCGGTAATGATATCAGCCAGCTCAGCCGATGCCTGCGCGACCGGGTCCACCGTACCGCCATTGAGCCGCTCCAGCTCGGACCGAAGCTGGTAAACCTTAACAAGCTCAGCATACTGCGCCGGGTTTACCTGTGCCTCAAGCGACTGGGTCGCGAGGTTGCGCATCTCCATGGGCATCTGGGGGTCGTTGGCAATTACCAGCAGGTCGACACCGGCGTCGACCTCCTCTTGGCTCATGGACTTCCGGCGCTTTGCCCCGGCGATTTTTTTCTCCATGTCTTGGATATTGTCGAATGCGTCTGTGAGGTCGCCGGTGTTGCGCCGTGCTTCTGCTGCAGCGTCGACCAACTGGGAGAATGTCCGTACCGGGTCCTCGTCCGGTGCAACCCGAAGTCCAGCCTCGCGCCACTTGGCAAACGCTTCCGGCGAAGGCGGGTTGCCTTTGTTCTTGGCGAACTTGCCAGCCTCGACAGCAGCGATCCACTCGTCCTGCTGCGCTTCAGGGAGACTGTCAAACGTCGGTAGACCGGGCCGATCGGCGCGGCTAAAGCGAATGTCATCCCACAGCTGGGGGGCAAGATCGGCTGTCTCGTCGATCACGGGTTCAGGCACAGCTTCAGCTTCACGCTGCGCTGCGGCTTCAATCTCTGTGCGTGTTGCCGTTTCGATCTCGTTCAGAAGTTCAGTGACGAGGTCAGGGTCCAGCTCAATGGCACGGTCAATGTCCGTGTATTTCTCCGGCGCAGCTTCGAGCGCATCCTGCAACCTAAAAAGCTGACCGTCCGTCAACGCATCGACACGCTCCTCCATCGCTGCGCGTGCGGCTGCATCACGGGCCTCAGGGGCAGCAGCCACCGGTGCGCGGGTGCGCCCCACACCGATAATCCGGTCAGCCAGCACCTCGGCCAACTCTGCGTCTCTCTGCTGAGCCACTGTCTTTCTGGGTCCGGGCGCGGGCGTTACCCTTTTGCGCGGGGCTTCTTCCGTCTGCCCGAAGATGTCTGGGCCACGCGCTCCGGCAGCTTCTTGCCCTTGGGTGTCTTCGCCTCGAACTCTTTGGCCAGCTTCGGGTCCTTGGCGTGGAGCGCGCGGCGCTGGGCCTGACTTTTCATCGGCATCGGGCTTCCCTTTCTTAACAGTCGCAGCACTTTTCTTTTGCCGCTCGCGTTTTTTGGCGGCTCCCTCCTGCGGCGTAGTTGGCGGTGCAGAGCGGGGTGTGACGCTCTCAATAGCGGCCTTATCAACCACGACGTGCTCAGTACGACCGCGCGGGTCTGTTCCAACCACGACACCGTAACCATCGGCCACATACCGGTCGATGACATCCTTAGATAGGCGCGTAATATCACCGCCTCGCCGCGCTACCCTAGTGCCCGGCGCGATGCGGATGTCGTACAGTACGCCGTCTTCACCAGCGTACCCCCGCGCCTCAGCCTCGGCTGCCTCGGTGGTAGTATACAGCCCGCCGAATACGCGCCCCTTTTTCCCCTGCCTTGTCGCCCCCGCCTGACGGACGATTTGTACACGATCAAGCGTAAGACCGGGTCTTCCCCCATGCAGGAGGGTAAGTCCCTCAGGCCCCACAACGGTTTCGGATACAACATCGGATGTAGGCGCAACCTCCGGCGGCTCAGTTGTGACCGGTGCGGTCATCAGCTCGCCCTCGTTGCGTGCCCGCAGACTGGTAAGCGCCGCTTGCGCGGCGGTGAGTTCCGCACCAGCCTGCTGCTGGCGGATGGGATCACCGGAAGCCCGTGCAGCACGGAAGGCTTGGTCGGCGGCTGTGACCCGCTGCTCAGCACGCATCAGGTTGCCATACATAAGCCGGGCTGCGGGGGTACCACGGGTGGCTAGTTCCGCTGTGATCCTTGTATCAGCTGCAGCACCTTGGGCTGCTGTCGCTTCTTGCCGTCCACGTGCAGTAAGGCGGCGCTCGGCTGCACTCTGCGCTGCTCGCGCTTCCACGTCGGCATCAGCAGCGGCACCACGGCGCGCGGCGAGCGTAGCGTTTCTCTCCCGGAGAAGATCACGCCGCCCCCTTGCGCGAGCAGCCGCTACCGCCTGCGCGTTGTCAATGACGCGATTCCACGCCTCGACTCCGGCCTGCCGCTCGGCGGCACGTGTTTCTTGGATGTTCACCTGCTGCTGGGGCGTAAGCTGCAGCGGTTGGACAGGCCCTTGGGGCTCACGTACCCGCATGTCCGGTGCGAGTTGGAACGGTGCAGGCGGTGCGGGCGGAGCCCCCGGTACGTTGGGGGGAGTTGGCTCGGGCTGTGCGAACAGGTCCATCTGCCGTGGATCAGGCGCGACACCCAGCGGCTGGCCGGAGAACATCTCTTGCTGCACAGGTGCAGCAGGTGCCACAGGCGGCATAGTTCCAAGGTCTTGGCCGGAGAACATCTCCACCTGACTCGGAGCGGCCTGCGGGAACGGCGGCGTGGCACCAAACAGATCGCCCTGCGTGCCGGGTGCTGCTTCGAGCGGCAGTTCCATCTGTACCTCAGGAGCAGGCTGCGCAGCCACGGGCTGAGCAAACGGCAGTTCCATCTGGAACCCGGGCTGTTGCGACGGTATAGTAAACCCGTCGGTAGACGGGCCACTGGGGGCGGTACCGAGTTGTTGGCCGGGGAACAGTTCGCCCTGCGGGTTCAGGACATCCGTCTCGCCTGTACCCGTGAGGTCGCGCTTGGGCGGGGGCGTTTCGCCCGGTGCGCGGCCACCTTCGAACGGCATGACAGCTGCGCGGAAACCACCGCCCAGCAGGAAGCCTGCACCTGCAGCGACGAGTCCTTCTTCACCGTACTTGGCGACGATAAGCGGAGCGAGGGCTGCCCAGTCGCGTTCATTAAACTGCGCACGGAGTTCCGGGTCGAACATCACCCGGTCGGCCAGTGTGGCAAAAGTTTCAGCGGCGGCTTCGGCACTACCGACACCCACGATGGGACCAACTGTGTTGCGCAGTGTGCGCTTACCGGCGTCACGCAACGCCGTGCCGAATGCGCGGCTGAAGGCCCCGGCAAGGAATGCTTCCGGCAGTGTCTGCGCGATGGTCTTCGTGGCGGCAGTAGCCCAGATGTCTGCCTGAACTTCGGGGTCATTTACATCATAGCCGCCCTGCTGTGCTGCAGTGTAGGACGACTGGACTTCCATCGGGAAGATCGTGGTGGAGACACCGGCAAGCTGTCCAGCGCGGACTGCAGTCCCGCCAGCGGCGGCTGCACGAAGACCACCAGCGGCAAGGGCACCGCCGCTCACACCGCCTGCAATGGCAAGGCCGACGGTCGGGATCGAACGCGCAGCAGCAGTAAGAATCTGCTGCCCAAGTCCTTGCTGCGCGCGGATAGCTGCGTCCCGTGCTTCGTCAGCAGCGGTCGGACCGAGGAACTCACCAGCGGTGACAAGCGCCTGACCGGCACCTTCAGCACCCAGCATCTGAAGCCCACGGCCTACACCGCCGACAACCCCCTCACCGACATCGCGGAAGCCCATGCCGACATTGCCCAAGAACCCACGGCCCTCGGAGATGGAGTCGACATAGGCTTGGAACGTACTGGGCGCGATGCGCTGGAAATCACCGCCGGGCGCAGCCGTCGGTGCTTGAAGGTTCTGCATGGCACGCAGCGCCGTGTCGTACTCGGTGCTACCGAACTCCATACCGCCAGCGACATACCGGTCAGTGGTAGGGCTGTAGTAGATGTCGGAGCCGGGCTGCATGGCAGACCCGGGAGGTGGGCGCAGACGAGGCGCAGACGCCGCGCCCAGACCGGCGATGCGGTCCAGTGCGGCCTGCTTCTCAACCTCGAGGTCGGCCAGCCCGGTGGTAAGGGTTTGCCGCGCCGGTGGCCTGACACCCAGCGCCTGCGCTACCGACGCCCCAGAACTCAGTATACGGTCTGCCATGGCTTACCTCAAAGTCCCCGGCGGTATTTCCTCGACCGTCGCCGCCGCTGCCGGTTTACCGTTCAGCAACGGTTCCCCGGCTTCCACAATGCGGAACTGCACAAACCCGCGTTCGGGAACAAACGTCTGGAACAGTTTATCACCGGATGCCAGATCGCCAACAGGTGTAACTTCGCCGTAGGTCGCCTCAAGTTCTGCCAAAATCCGCGCTTGCGCAACGCTGATCTCACGGGCAGCTTGCAGCTGCTGGAGAACTGCGTTTTCAAACAGGAAGGTTTCCCGCTCTGCCGCTGTCTGCGCTGCAGTAGCGAGCGCCTCGCGGTACTCAGTGTTGAACGTCCGCGCTAGACCATCCAACAAGTCTGCCGTCCGCGTAGGCGCGCCATCTTCTTGACCGTTGACGAAGAAAGACACAGTCCCGTTGGTATATGGGATGACCTGAACGTCATCGTTTGGATACGCACGCTGCATAAACTCCTGCAGCGGGCCGAAGTTGTCCTGCTGCGCAGCCAGAATAGCGATCTGCCCAGTAATCATGTTCTCGTTTATTACACGCTCTTTACTGTTCAGGGCGTCGAACGTTTGGTCAAACAGGGCCATGTTTCCGGTCTGTTGGGCGTACTGAAGCCGGGCCTCAAGGACTTGCCGCTCCCGGGCCAACTGCTCTTGCAGATCGAGCACGAGGTTAGGGTTCGACATAAAGTACGCACTGGGGTCTTGGTCCGGCGCTGCCGCTGCTGCAGCTTCTGTGGCCGCCACGGGATTCGTCGCACCCGCCGGGCTTAGCCCAGCGATAGGACCAGTGGGGGTCTCTTCCTCCACGATGAACGGGTCTTGTCCGGTGCGCTCCGCCGGTTCTTCTGCCTCGAATGCTGCTTCAGCCTGCCGCACTGCAGCGCGGAACGTCTCAGGCTCCATGTCGAAGTCAGCAGCGGAAAGCCCCGCCGTCGCCGAAAGCCCTTGGCGAAGATTGGTGAGCGCAACGTTATATGCAATGTCAGACTGCCGTTCGAGCGCAGCCGCAAGGTCTGTCGCGCCCACGGTGGCAGCAACCGGTCCAAGTACATCGCTGTAAAGCCCGTACAACCCTGTGCCCGCAGCACTCAGCACACCTGCATACCGGTCAAGTGCACCGCCAACCCCACTGCGGACGCTCTCCCCGAACGTCTGGGCTGCAGCGGCCCGCGAATCAACGCCCGCAGGACTCATACCAACCTGCTGGGTAAGAACAGACCGAAGCGCATCAAACTCCCCAGTCATGGGGAGTTCCGTGTTGGTTAGTGTGTTAACGATCCGCCCGTCAGGGTACACGTCAAACGCAACGCCGCCGAACTCGGCCCGAGCAGGTTGGCCTGCGGGTACAGCTGCCGGACCAGTGGGTGTATCTGTACCTCCGCCGCCCGCAAGTGTATCTGCACCCCCGCCACCCGCAAGCGCGGCTGTACCGCCTTGGTTGAACACCGATGGGAACTGTACCCCAGCGCCCGGCGGGGCGGGGAACCCAAGCTCCGGTATGATAACCGACCTCCGCGCGGGCGGTACAGGCGGCCCTTGGACGGGCGACTCGACCCGGTCCCGCCCACGGGGGGCACCGACGCGCACTCCGGCAGGCGGCTCCACATTCAGCGGAACACCGACACCAGTCCGGGTCGGTAACAGCGGGAAGGGGTTCTCCGCCGTCGGGGTGACGAAGTTGTCGACAGGACGCCGTACGCCCGCCGTCGTCGGGGCCGGGCCTGCGGTAGCCGCGCGAGTATACGCCTCAAAAGCAGCGCGCTGCTGCCCCGCCCGGGCCTGTGCCGCTGCGCGGGCGGCCCGCTGCGCCTCGAACTCCTGTTGCGTCCGTGCCTCTTGTGCCTGTGCCAACGCCATACGCTGTTCAGTCTCGCGGGCCGTACGCTGGGCGTTCCGGAACTCTTGTTCGCGCTGCTGGGCGAGGTCCATGGCTTCTGCCGCGCTCGGACCTCCAACACGCCCAAGACCACCAAGGACGTAGTTGCCCCGTCCGACATTCGCTACAGTCAACGCCATGGTTCTTTCCTTTACGCAATGCCGCCGAACAGGTTGGGTGCAGCGCGTGTCACGCCATAGACCAGATCGGCCCGGGCTTGGCGGCCACGCTCGGCGAGGTCTTCATACATCGGAAGCGCCAGCCCGGCATAACGCTCCGGGGCAGAAGTCGGAAGCAACCGCAGGCCCGCCTCCATCAGCGAGGTCTGGGCCCCACGACCACGGGCTTCCTCGGCTGCTGCCGCCGTTGCACCTGTCTGCGTACCACGGATGGCTGCCCGGCGCTGGGCCAAGGACGCCGCGCCCGCATCAAGACCACGGGTCTGCTCGGCAAGCTGCCGCTCCGTGGCGATCTTGGTCTCGGCAAACGCTTGTTGCGGGTTCGGGGCCTGCTGCGCGGCCATCTGCATGAAGTTGTTTGCCTCCCGCACCTGCTGCTCAAACAGTTCTTGGTTGGTCGCAGCGATCTGTTGAAGCTCCTGCTTGCGCAGGTTCACCAGTTCTTCCTCGGCTGCCGATACCCCCGTCATATCGCCGGTAGCAGCGAGCAAGGTGATGCGCGCGAGCGTGGCCGGATCAGTCAGGGCAGCGATACCGGACTGAAGGGCCTTCCGACCAGCGCCCGCTGCAGCGGCAGTGCCTGCCTCCAGATACCCAGCGCCTGCACCGGTTGCCGTGGCTGCCGGTGGCAAAAGACTGGACGCCCCGCCTTGCAAGTAGCCTGCCTGCTGGTACAGCGGAGTACCCGTGGTCATACCCGGCCCGCCAAAAAGCCCACCGCCCACGGACTTCTGTCCTGCGACGAGGGGTTGAGTGCCGCCTGCGGCGAAGGTACCGACTCCCCCCAGCGCAGCGCCGAGTAGAGGGTTGCCTCCTGTGGCTGCAGCGGCTGCTGCCCCGAGGCCAGCCCCCACTGCAGCGGGCCCGAGCGCACTGGAGATACCGATGGCCCCGGCAATAGCCGGAGCGACGAAGGGGACAACAACTGCCGCTACGACCCCTAGAACTTTTTTGACACCCTTCGACATCGCTGCCTCCTATAGCGTCATTCTGACATACGAGCATGATTTGTTAAAGCCAAACTTGCTCCTGTAAACCTTAGCGAGCCGCTCGTTTGCGTAGGCATCCAAGAACTCACACCCGTTGGCTTTCAGCCAGTCCAGAATCAACGCCCAGTAGGCGTTCTTGAACTTCAGCAGCCGCTCACCGCCCATGGCGATGACATCTGCACCCTTGTGGCCGTTCGATTCGTTGAACTGGATCGCTACGACTACCTTGGGTTCTTCTTCCTCTGACCCGACAAAGATCGCGCACTCACCAGCGGCAGCCAGAATGTGGATGTCATCCGGTGTGATGTCCAAGATACCGACCTCGTTGCTTTCGCAAGAGGCTTCAAACATTGGCTCCAGCTTGGGCCAGATGTCGTCGACCTCCTCAGGGGCCAGCAGCTTTATGTGCATCTCACTTGTCATTGTTTTTTACATACTGTTCCAACATGCGGTCAAAGAACTCACGCCCCTTCATATCCACGATATGCTTGGGGATCACGTATTCGCCTGTATGCGCCTCAATAAGTACCGGCTCGCTGTCGGTACCCTGTACCCGTCCGCCTTTCTCAAGCGACTGGATCGGGCGTTGCTGTGCCATCTGTGGAGAACCACCGGCCATCATGTTCTGACCGCCCACACTGGCTTGCGCGGCGCGAGCGGCGATGAGGATGGCGATGATAAGGCCCTGATCGTACTCGGGCGACAGGTCTTGCTCGGTGGCGATACCCTGCTGGATGGCGAACTGGCGAACCTGCGGGTAGAGCGCCGGATCGCGCAGCACCGTGGTGGCCATTTGGACCATCATGTTCAGTTCCTGCTGGGTCAGTTCGCCGCTCATCACGGCCTCGTCGATAGCCTGCCTGATCTGCGCCAGCACCTGCGGGTTGCGGGTGGCGAGGTCTTGGATTTGCATCTCGATCATCTGCGGCGAGATCGGTTCCTGCGGATTTGTCTGCCCGGGCATGGTCATACCGGCGGGGCGCATGGGCTGCCCGCCGGGGCCAATAGCCCCGCCAACTTGATATGACGGAACCTGTCCGAACCCGGCCTGTTGCGGGGCCATAGCCCCGGCGAGCGAGGGCATTGCGCCAGCAAGACCACGGCCCGGGGCCATGACAGGCGGCTGCGGTGCAGCGGCCATAAGCCCCTGCAACACGAGTGGCAGAGCCGTCGGCTGCGCTGCGCGCTGGGAGGGTTGTGCCTGTGTGGCACGCTGGTTGTTGTTCATTGGAGCACGGGCCATGGTTATCCCCTCAGTTGCGTGATGAGCACTTCCACGGTCGCCCGCAGGTTGGCTACGTCGTTGGCGAGCTTCTGTACGTCGGTGATGAGTTGGACGTAATCTTCGAGGATCGGGATGTTCGCCCCGCTGATGGTAGCGCCGCTCCCCTGCGCGCTCACCTGCACCATGGATTGGGTAGGCGGAACAGCCACGGTGAGCCGGGCGCGATTGATGGCCACGCTGGCCAGATCAGGCTCACCGCGCGTGCCGGTCAGCAACTCGATGTTCTCTTTCATCGCATTCAGAAGCTGCGACTGCCACTCCTCGATCCCCACGAGGGGGACCGCCGGAACTGCCGTGTATCTGGGTTGTAACGCCATCAGACTTCCCTCAATCCTGTCGGTGTCTCGGCAATGCGGACCGTCCTCAGCCGCACAGAACCTTCTACACCTACCTCGAATGTATCCGAACGGTACCCGTGAGGCAGACGAAACACTCTGCGACTGTCCAGTTCTTGGGTCAGGACCAGATCGCCATCGACCCATAGCTTGAATGTAACCCCGCCATCAACACTCCACAGAATAGTCGAAGTGCCCCACGTGTCGGTCACGGTGTCCCAGACGGGTGAGGTCGCAGCGTAGTCGGCATCGACCTGTGCCGCGCCGATATTGATCGGGTTCTGGGTGACAATGACCTTGGACTTCCACTCAAACGGCTGGGCAGGCTGGGTCAGGTCATCCCAGAGGTACACGTCACCGTCGGTGCCGGTGGTGTAGAATAGGTTGTTGGTGAGCGGGTCATACCACGTCGCCTCGGGTTGCTGAGCCGTCACGAGGTCCACGAAGAAGCCGCCGACGCGATCATCCCGCTCGAAGCTGATACCGCCTGCCGAGTGCCATGCGAGGTAGGTATCCTTGTACGCCGTGCCGATGAGCGTGGTCGGGTCAAGATCGGCGTTCCACGTGTCGCTGTTGTACAGCAGCCGGGTCGCAAGCTGCGGACCGGTCGTGGTCGAGTAGAGTGCCAGCCCGTCATGGGTGGCGTACATCACTCCAGAACCCATGTTGGCGATGCTGCGCTTGTTCAGACATGGGTACATAGCGGGCATACGGGTCAACGTAAGTACGACAGGGTCGTTACCAGCCACGAGGTACGGGTAGCTCTCGGTGACGACCAGCAGGTAGCCTGAGAACACGGTCAGACCGACGATGTTGAACGGGATTTCCTTTTTGTACACACGCGGCCATGCGTGGTACTGGCCCGGCTCAGAGAAGTAGAGTTCGTTGCCGACGAAACCCACGAGGATGTTGTTATTGTACAGCGTCAGGCCCTTGAGGCCCTCCGGCGGCGGGTCGTAGTCGTCCGTCACCAGCGCGTTGAGTAGGCTGGTGACGTTGAAGTCGTCAACGAAGTCATACGACCCGTCGCCCCAGTACCGAGGCGTCGTCGTGCCGGGGTTCTCCGAGACATCGTGGTAGAGTGTGCCGCCCGTGCCACCCGCGCCGACACCACCGGTGTAGACAAAGCGGAAATCATCGAGCACATCCGTGACCTCGCCGCCGGAGACGCCGGTGCTGATCTTGAAGTAGCTGCCCACCGCGAGATTATGGGGTTCAGCTGTCGTGACCGTGGTGCCTGTGACATTCGACACCGTCATAGGGAACCACAGGGTGGCAAGCCGCAGGTATTCGGTATCCGCGACCGTCGAGAGCGTGCGGTAGAGGCGGATGCCACGGATGAAGTTCTGCCCGGCGGGCCGAGCCGTGGGCAGGTTGCTGATCGTGACGGTCTGCCCTTCCTTGATGAACAGTTCGTCCGACGGCTCGGAACCAATCGACTCCTCCTCCCACGGGGTGAACCACGTGTAGAGGTAGCTGCGCGCCTGCGTATCGCCTGCAAGGTCCACGCGCCCGGCGGCGCTCGAAATGGTCGAGACCTGAAAGCCCGGGCTGGTGTAGGTAAAGGTCGTCGAATCAAGCACCGTGATCTTGATCGAGGTGGCGTTCAGGTTCGAGATGTCCCAGTCCACGTTCCCGCTAGTGGTCGCAGCCACCGAGGCCGTGACGGTGAAGGTGTCCGCCGTTGGCGTGGTCACAACCGTGAAGATGTTGGCGGTTGCTGCACCCGAAGTGAACCGCAGCAGGACCTTGGACCCGATGGCCAGACCGTGACCGGTGATCGTCACGGTGATGGTGGTACCGGCCTGACTGTACGTCCCCGAGACGTTGGTGAACCCGCTGATTGTGACGAAGGCACCGGTCTTGAGGCCGTGCGCGGTCGAGGTCGTCATAGTGACAAGGCCACCGGCATCCCGGGCATAGGTCGCCGTCGTCTTGGTGGTGAACGCAGCCTCTACAGCCGTTGGCTTCTGGGTCGGGAGCGGTAGGCCGAGGTCATAGTAATCCACGGGGTAGGGCGCGGCCCCGGTCGTGGCCAGCAAATAGTTGGAGACCTTGGGAGCGCCGTCGCCGGTGTAGTAGAACCGCTGCTCCTCGACGTTCTCGGACCCGGCGGGCGTGGCAACGTCCACATCCTTGTCCCACACAAGCCACTCCGGTTCATCCGTCGATGGGTTGTAGAGAGCGTGCAGCGTCACCGGGGCGGCACCGGTCAGCCCGTGGTTGCCCACGACCACCGGCTGAGGGTAAGGGATCAAGTCGCCAGAATACAACTTGACGTTGGTCGCAACCTGCGCGGCCATATCGGGAAGCAGCTCCGGCGCGATGCGCGGAGCCTTACCGAGAAACCTCTGGAGCTTGATCCCTGCCATCTCTTATTTCTTTTTCTTCGCCGCTTCTTTCTTCGCGCACTTGCCTGCGGCCCGACACTTCATCGGGCTAGGGCAAGAGGCGCATGGTTTGAACACCATACCACCTTTTTTGTACGACATGGGCTTCTTCTTTTTGTCCATCATGGCTTTATCCTCGCGCTATGAGTTTTGCTAGTGTCTGCGGCCCAACAACACCATCGGCTACAAGACCGTCGGCTGCCTGCCACTCCTTTACCTTGGCCTCAGTATTGGGGCCAAAGGCTCCGTCAGCGATGAGGCCTAGTTTGCGCTGAAGCCGCTTCACTGCATCACCGGTGCTACCCTTACGCAGCGTTTCGGTGACTGTCGCCCGGGGGGGAATCTCGCCCATCAACGCTTGCATTGCCACACTAAACCGCAAACGGCGGTCAGCCAGTCCGATGTCGCCGCCGTTGATACGCTTGGTCAGCGCAGCCACGGCACCCGTGTCGGCAACAGGGTTGAGGTTGTTCGTGTTCCAGAACCACAGAGCGGACGCCAGTGCGCCCTCCTTGGTCTCGATCCAGTCGGACGCCTGTTCTGGCGTCATGTCGTAGTCCTTGGCAAAGCGAGCATAGTTGTTACGCCCGGTCAATTGCTTGAGACCACGGCCACGAAAGCGCCAGCCGTCACCCGGCTGTGTATTACCCAGCGCACCCGACTTGCTGCGGAACTCATCCATGTAGACGTAGTTCGCGATCTTTTCGGGATTGCGCGCATATTCAGCAGCGTTGCGCTTGCCCGGCCCGAAGTAGCGACCGAACACCCGCTCCAGAGCCTGCTGCGAGTAGTTCAGGTTTTCTTCCAGTGCAGTGAAGTCGCGTGACTCGTGGGCGCACTGAGAGATGAACGCAGCAACCCGCAGCGAAGTGGTGATCTCGTACTTGGGTAGGGCTTTGTTCAGTTCGTCACACCACTCTGCCACCTCTTTGTTGGTGGGCAGCATGGCGGAAAGTTGTTCGACGGTGAGTTTTATTTGGAAACGCCTTTCTGCTTTTCGTAGGTGCGCAGACCACCGAGGCCCAACATGCCCATGAGGACAGTCATCAGAGATGTCATGTCGAACTGGGGCAGATCACTTGGGTGCAGCCCAGTGACGTTGAAGGTAACGAGCACAAACACCAAGAAAGGTTGCAGCACGAAGTGGTAGGCAAAGGCGCTAGCGCAAATCCAACCAACAGCCGGACGCCAGCCGCCCTTGAACAAAGAGCCAGATGCAGCCTCTGCCTTGTTCACTTCGATCTGCGCAAGGGCTAAATCCTGCGCGTGGCGATCTGCCATCGTGGCAAGTTCATGCGCAAGCTGCGCTTTCTGGTCCTTGTCCTCGATGAATTTATCCAAGAGACTCGTTACAGGTTCGATGAGTTTTCCGATCATTTGTTTGACTCCATCGCGTTGATCGTAATTGGGTCCATTTTTCATGCTAACTTTAGCAAGATCGCCACCAGCATAGAGATGATAGCCCCGGCTGAAGCAACAAGCAGCGCCTCGACACGCTTGATGCGGATGAACAGTTCTTTGAATTGAATACGCGTCTCGGTTTTCAGTGTCGTCACATCCCGGTCGATCTGCTCGAGCTTAGGCTCAATTCTATCAAGGCGCTTATGCGCTTCAGCAACAGTGTTCATCTATCACTCCGGCGTTTTGTCGGCAGGCAGCGGCTCGTTGCCCCCGGCCAGCCATTCCAGATACTCGGCGTAGTCCGTGTTGGCGGGGTCGAAGGGGATGAAGGCGTTGTTGAACCATCCGCGAAGGCGTTGCCAAGTTGGGCGAGGTCAAATGCTTTCGATGTCATGCCAGCCTCCTATTAGGCAAGCAGCGCGTCGAGCGTCAGAGCCTTGAGCGCGTCAGGGGTGGCAGCGCCAGCGATCCGAGCATCCGCAGTCACATCGCGCAGTGCCTGCTTGACCGACACAATGGCTTGCTGTGCAGCGGTGTCGCCTTCTTCCAGCGCCTTCATGTAGTCAACGTCCAGCGCAGACAGACGCGGTGCGCGCTCTGCCCGCAGGTTGTCGCGGTGGATGCCACGCGCAGCGGTCATGTCGATCTCGACAGCCGCGCCGTTGAATTGCCAAGCGCCACGAAACACGCGGTCGGCAGGGACAGTCAGCGAGCCCGCATCGCGGATGTCGCCGTTGATGTTGATAAGTGACTGAACCATATTATGCGGCCTCCTGGATTGGGTTGTCTTGATTGATCCGCCATGCGTTGCGATAGGTTCGATCAGAAGGAACCATATCAACCGGGACGATCCGCAAGATGCACCTGTTGCCTGCATAGTCACGCCACACAGCGGGCGGAATGTCCTTTTGAATTAGATATTCGACGGCCTGTTCCTCGGTCATAGCACCGATGGGTTCAGCGTAGGGGTGTTCCTTGGGCTGGCCATCGGGCACGTCTTGATCGCGCAAATAGGCGTCGATGGGCGGCAGGATGCCACCTTCTAGTGCTGCGGCCATCCAATTCGGGTCAGGCACAAGCACAGCGGCAGCCGCATCTGGATTTGACGGGTCTTCGAATAGCACACGGTGCTTGCTTTGCACAGGTGCAAGGCGGCTCTTGGCTTCTGCTAGGCGGTCCCAGAGATGGCTCATGCGAGGTCTCCGTCGACCGAAAATAAAGTGATAAAACAATCAAGGACGCCCATGCCAGAGCTTGTGCCGATGCTGTACCCTGAAATAAAGTTTGTTGCTGAGACCGAATAGGCCAGAGTAGAGCCCGTTGGAAAGTTCCAATAGGCAGTCGTTGAAGTTGACGACTGCCTACCAGCTGCGCCTTTAGCAGCGTAGTTGGCATTGGCAAAGGCTGCGCTATAATTTGCCGTGAAGTCACCTGTTGCATTATCAGTAAGAGAGGACAGATTAAGACTGTCACGAACAGATGGAACAGTTCCATCATAATTTGCCCAAGCTTTCGCGCTGCCATTGATAACCGTAGTGGTAGGGACCGAGTTAGTCCCATCGGATAGGTCCGTTGTCGTTACCTCATCAAACCAGCCTTCGGCCCAGCGGTTTGCCGTGCTGCCAATGTCGCGGCTGCTGTCCGCATCCGGTATGATATCTTCATCGACCGCAGCTAGATTTGCTGCGGCCAGCGCGTCAATAGCGGCCTTGACATCTGCGGGGGATGGAACGCCTGCCTCGGTAGCAGTCCCGGCCTCCCAAGCAGCCGTGGCGTGATCCAGTGCCCCGTCCAGCAGGTTCAATTCCGCCGCCGTGGCAGTCAGGCCAAGATTGACCAGCGCCGTGGCTGCGCTTGCGAGATCGGAGAGGTTGTTCGCCCGGTGCGCATACCGGTCATCATTCTGAACAGCGGCGGTGCCAAGACCAAGTGTCGTACGAGCCGCCGCCGCGTCGGCGTCGTCGATTAGAGTACCACCAAACGCAGATATGGCCGAAGTCTCAACCTTGTCAGAGTTGAGGTTGTTGAAGTTACCGTCCACCTCGGCGTTGGTGAGTGGCGACCCCTTACCTGCGCGGGTTGTGATCGTGGTCATGGGTCACCTCACGTAGCTGCCAGAGTGATGGTCCACGTGATCTGCAGCGTGTCCGCAGCCTGCTTGTTCACGACCGGGAAAACAGTGCGGCAGAGCATGGTGCCCGCCGACAAGGCGTTAAAAATGCCCGCCTCGGTGACCGCGCCGGTACCCTCACCGGGGTCAAACGTCGCAGAATAGACAACGCTTTCGCTAATCGTCCCGGTCAGCGTGGAACTGTCCAACGCTTTCCTCGCCCCAAGTAACGAACCGAGGTCGGTGTCGCCCGCAGCCACCGCAACCGTCCCCGAACCCAGCGCCATGTGGGACATGGCAGCGGGAGGCGGGTCGATCATGCGCCCAGCAATGTAACCTACGCCCGTATTGACGACGAGGTTCCGCACTTCCCGCATGTCCTTGAGCTTGCCGCTGCCGTCTCTGAGCACTATGGTCAGGTGGCCTGCCAAGCCGAGCTTATCGCGTGGGTTCATTTGGTGGCTCCTCAGAAAGTCAGGGATGTCCCGACATAGCCCTCAGCGAAATAGTCGAATGCGCAGTAATCCTGCATCCGCAGCGATCCACTATCCGCGACGGCTGGCGCGTCTATAATAACAGCGTTGGCCCGGCGCGCAACTGTTTCCGCTGCGCCGGCCCCATCAGCCAAATCCTTGGCCGAAGTAACATCCTGCTCGTCGACGACGCCAACATCATCAGCGCGGCCCTTTCGCACCTCCAGCACAAACGATGAAATCGTGTACCCGAACTGGACGTAATCCTCGGCGAAATAGCTTCCGCCCTCGGTTGACGCCGTCAGGCTGTCGTTGACCACCAACCGTTTGATAAACCGCCCGGTAGCGGCTTTGATGCGGATATACGGCACCGCTATAGACATACGGAACGCCGCGACCGAGGTCGTAGTCTTGAGCCGCACCGCCCGGACAAGCGCGCGGATACGGTCGTTATCCGTATAGAGCTTCACGCATAGTCCTCACGCAACCGGAACTTCAGGGTGTCGTAGACCGTCTGGCGAACGCCCGTCGCCAACACGACCTCGATCTCGCCCTCATAATCGCCGGGGTCTTGGTCAAGGTCAGTCGCCCCCCACACCACGGTGGCCAGTCCCTGCGTGGCGGTAGAGACGGGGATAACCAGCGCCCGGCTGAACAGGGTCACCCCTGTGGCTTCGGAGCGGAAGTGCAGCGCCGCCGTCGCACCGGACAAGTTGATCGGGTCGCCCGTCACCTCGTCGGTCAGTGTAACCTGCACCTGTGGGCCTGTGTCGCCCTGCACCAACCGGATGCGGGTGTCCATAAACCGTGCGTCCATGCTGACCTCCTATGCAAAGCGTGGGGCGCGCGCCGTCAGCGCCGCCCTCATATGGCCAAGGTTCGCATGTGCCCGGTACTCCATGACCCGGGCGAGGAACTGCTTCGCGTGGTACGAAGCCAACTCGCGGTCGAGCCATGGCGTGTTGGGCAGTACGAGCAAGTCTTGGAGGGCCTTGCTGACGATGGCGTCCTCCAACTCATCCATCACCGCCTCGTCCATATCGCTGGCGGAGCGAGTGGGCTTCAGCGCGTAGATCATGCGCAGCGTGTACGTCTCGGCGGCATCGGGCGGCGGCAGTACGAGATACTGCGTCGGTGCGACCTGCGTGAGGCAACGGGGCTGGCTGCCGTTATCGGCGATGTCCTGCGTCGTCGTAGAGGCCCGGACCCAACCGGGGAACAGTCTGGCCGCCGTCTCCAATGCGATCGGGGCGAGCGTCTCGTTCTCGTTCAGGGCGGTGTGCAGCAGCGCCGCGATGTCCGTGTCGGTCGGGAGGTTGTAATCGTAGCGGTAGGTGCCCGGGACCAAGCTGAACGCAGGCTGCTCGTAGCGCCATGCCAGCGTCCGCTCGCACGTCACGCGCGCCGCGTTCCGGGTGTACTGGACGATCAGGGGCAGTGAGCAGCCGGGAACGCTGGGGTTGATCCGGGCGGCGAGCGAGGCAAACGTACGACGGGCCATCAGACAACACCTCCACGGGGCATACCGGCCATCTCGGTGTCCGTGATCTCACGGGCCTGCAACGAGGTGCCCAAGCTCTGGGTGAATGAATCGAGGAACAGCTTCGCGCGCCCCGAGTTGACGTGTTCGTCGTCAATCGACGAGGCAAGGAAGACCGCGCCGTCGACCACGGACGGGAAGTACGCCTCCGGCAGCACCGTGATCTCCTCGGCAAGGGTGTAATCCGTAGGGACCTTCGCATACTCGCCGAGCAGCACAACACCCGGGATTGGGCGCGGGTACAGGAAGTATTTGTTGGCGTTGCGGACATGCCGCATGTAGTTGTACGGCGTCCCGGGCGGATCAGACACCCAGTTCGGATACCCCTGATCCATGGTTTCCCGGTTCACCTCGGTTACGGTGTTGCCGTTCTTCACCTGATAGATTTCAATCAGGCGCAGCGCGTCCGTCGGGAGCGACTGCAGAGCGGTGTTGGCCGTGGTCGTGATCTCACCATAATGGGCAAACAGATCGGGCCGCAGGACCGCCATGCGCTTGAGCGTCTGGTTGACAAAGCCGAGAAGCTCCGCATCCGAATAACGCTGCGGCGCACGGCTGTCGCCAACAAGCCTGCGGACTTCGGAGATGATCTCGGCTGGTGTCATCCGGGCAGACCTTGCGATGCGTCAGCCGAAAGCTCCGGCGACGTGGCGGGCGGCGCGTCGTCCACCTGATCCTCGGGCGTGGAGAAATCCACGGCGGCGGTCTTGGTCTTGGCGCGCCTTTGTTTGACTTTTTCGACCTGCTCAGGTTTCACGAAACGCTCGGGGAAGGCTTCTTCCTCGGTCACTTCCACGCACTTCGGGTTTTTGGCGAGGATCGGGTTCCACCCGTAGATGAACCCATCGACTTTGTTGCGCAGATACTTGGTGGTCATTGTGACTTCCTCTTTCCAGATGGCGTTACCGGCCATGATTTGCGGGTCGAACTTGTCTTCTTCGCGGCCATGGACCGCTTTTCAGCGGCGGTCATTTTAGCGGCGGCCTTGGCGGGTCTACAAGCCGGATAGGAGCGGCTGGACTTCTCGCCACCGGAGCGACCGCAGGGCTTGCCGGTCTTCACATCGACCCACTTTTCCCCGAACCATTTGCCCAACCCGCCCTTGCTCATTTCTTCACCCGGTTGTCCGGACCACGCCAGCCACCGCCCCGCTTCTTGTACTCCTTCGAGGCCCACGCATTGGCGTAGGCAGAGGGGTACACGTCAAACTTCTTCTTGGCCCCAGCTTTCACGCGAGACCAGAGGGCCGGGTTGGTGGGCTTGGGGCTGCTCTTGTCTGCCATGTCAGCACTTCCACGCTCTCAGAGACTTGTTTATCCGGCTGTTCGGGTCGCGCTTGGTCTTCTCGCTGGTCAGCTTCTTCTTCATCCCTTCCATCCGGGCGCAGAAGCTGGCGCGGCGGCCCTTGTCCTCCTTGGTCTTCGGGTTCGGCGCGGGGGGCTTGAGGTTCATACCCTGTTTCTTTGCCGATGCGCGCCCTTTCGCGTTCAGACCACCCTTGGGGTCTTTGCCTTCCTTGCGCTGCCACGCCGGAGATTTAGCCATCAGCTTGTGACCCCCTTGATGACGGCGAAGCTGAGCACCAGCGTGTCGGTGCCAGCCGCAGGAAGCGTGCCGTTGTCGTTGTTCCCGATGGAGATTGTGCAGGACCCGGCGCTGACGCTCGTCACAGCAATGGTGTAGTACTTCCGGGTCGCGGCATCTGCGCCGGACTTGATGTTTACGATCACAACATCTGTCGCGGCAATCTCGCTGTTGGTTAGGGTGAACTCGTCTGCCTCATGTCCGGCGAGTGACCCGGCGACGAGTGTGATCGCCCCACAGGCTTGGTTCAGCGTCACACCGGTCGTGCGACTGATAAGCTGTGTGACCGTGCCCCCGGCACCGGTAGCGTACCCCGCACCCTGCGTGGCAAGTACCGTCGATCCACGGATGGTCGAAACTGCCGTCGCGCCAATGGTTGTCCCGTCGATGGCTCCGCCGTCGATGTCCACCTTTGGGAGGTTCACCTCGCCCGTGCCCTTGGGCGTGATGTCGATGTCGATGTCGGTATCTGTACCGTCAGCCGTCAGTGCCTGTCCTGCAAGCGTAAGACCCGCGTCCAATGTATCCGTGAAGAACGAGGTCGCGGTGATCGAGGTGATACCGTTAAAGGTACCAGTAAACGTCACGCCGCTGATAGAGCCGCCGGTGACGTTGATGTTCGAGATATTGACAGAGCCTGTGCCGTTCGGCGCGAGGATCAGATTCCCGTTCGCGTCCGTCGTGGCAATCGTGTTGCCATCGAACGACAAGTTGTCAGTGGTTACGGCACCTGTGCCGTTAGGTGTAAGCTCGATGTCACCATTGGTGTCCGTCGAAGAAATGGTGTTGCCGTCGAACTGGATGTTGTCCACAGAAACGGACTGCGTACCAACCTTGAGGGCTGTCGCCACGCCAGTACCGCCGTAGACAACTTTTTCCGTCGCCGCAGGACCATCGTCGACATGGAGGAGTTGGTCGAACGTCGCGCTGATATTTGAGCCCGTTAGGTTTATGGGCATGGGCGGGGTCCTCTCGTAAGGTGAGGCAGGCCCCGAAGGGCCTGCTCATTAGCTCGGGGTTACGGCGTTTGTACCATCAGCATCGACCCAAGTTGAGTTGGCGTTTGCGCCAGTCGCAACCTTGAGCTTGCTGTTGGTCACATCGAACACGACGGTTCCGGCAACCTTGCCAGTCGTGTTCACCGCATTAGCGATAGCCGCGATATTTGCCGCTGTCGCCGTGCGAAGCTGGATGTAGCCAGCCGTCGCAACTACGTTACCGGTCAACGTACCTGCAAGGGTACCGCCCGTCACCGTCACGTTGTAGAGCGTACCACCGTTAATAGTGGCATTGTCCTGCGTTACTCCGCGATAGACACCCATCTTAGCCTCCTGAGTTGGGGGTGGGGGCCGAAGCCCCCACCATTAGTTACAGTCAGCCACGATGGCCCAGACCTTCATCACCGCCGTATCCGCCGCGTTCACGGTCGTCACGTCGATAGTGTCGGCAGCACCGTAGTACTTACCGAACCCGAAGGCAGGGGATAGCGTGTTCGGGGCACCTTCAACCAGCGTAACCGTCGTGGACGAGTAGCCAGCTGCGGTGTTGGCGTTCACACCATCGAGGAAGCCATCCGGGTCAACCCCGTCGCCCACGTCGATAGTCAGCGTGCCGCCCTCGGCGGTGGTCACGTCCAGACCGACAGCCAGAACTTGCGTCTTAGCTGGAATCTGGATGACCTCGAGTACGTCACCCCCCGTTAACGCAGTGGCACCAGCGGCAGCACGTGCTGCCGTGATGGCTGCGAAGTCGAGTTCTACTTCGAGCTTCAGGACCGCACCGATACCCTTGGCGGGGTAGGCGGCAACGCCTTTGTTGAAGCCCAGCGAGTCAGTGTAAGTAGTCATGCGTCATCCCTCCTTACGAGAACGAAATGACGGCCTGAGCAAGAGCTTCCGGCTTCACAACTTTGTAGCCGTAGACTTGCAGACCGCGAACGATGTTGCCGAAGGTCGACTCGGAGCGGATGGTTTCCATCTCGGTCATCTGAGACGCGAAGGTGAAACCCATCTTGTGGCCAGCGATGAGGCTGTACTTACCGCTCGATACGTTCAGGTTGTGCGACACGTAGACCGTGAAACGGTCGATCATGCCGAGACGCCCATTACGTAGGACCGAAGTGCCATCGCCAGAGAGCGATGCGTCCTTGAGTTCCGACTTCTTGATGAGGTTAGCCAGCTTCGCCGGAATAACAACATAGCGGTCAGATTCAGGAACGTTTGCTTCGTCCAGAACAGTGCCCATGTCGACAAGCAGATCGACAACAGCAGTGGTCGAGGACGCACCGTCCTTGGTGACGACCAGCGGTGAGCCGGTAGTGCCAAGGTTGAACGAGGCCGACTGCTCGCCTGCGGTTGCACCTTTGTTGGTGGCCGCAATGTCGGGCAACATATCGGTCAACACGCGCTGGTCGATCTTGATCTTCATACGCTCAGAAGCGTCTTTGGACCAAGTGTCCATGAGGTTGATATCCGACTGGATGCGATCAACATCGTCCTCAACGCAGGCGAAGTACTCGCCCTTGTCGATGACAAGCTGCAGCTTCGGCTTGTCAGGGTTTTCAACGGTCAGAGTTTGACCTTTGACGTAATCCCGAATGGTGATTTCCGGGGTGGTACGGATGTTAACCGTATCACCGAAAGAGCGGATTTCACCTTCGTAATCGGTGTTCGAGATCGCGGACAGCACGGTGGCGTCGTAGAAATTCTCGATCAGTTTACCCGACCAAATTTCGGGGATGAAGTTGCCGCTGTAGTTGGGGCGGCCACCCGATACGGGGTAGGACATGATTTATCTCCTGTGGATCATGCAGTGACTATGCGACCTTCCCGCTGTGCAGCGAAAATGTCACGTTCGATGCGGTCACGCTCATCTTCCCGCCCTTTATACTTCCCCTTCTGCACATCAGTGAAGAAGTTTTTGATGTCATCAGAGGAGTATGTCTTGGGTTCGCCTGCGGCGCGAGATGTCCCAGAGCGTCCACGCCCCGGGGCCACCTGCTTCTCAAGCTGAGAAGGCTGAGCCGTCCGATTAGTCTGAGCATCCGGTACACCAGACAACCCTTTCCAAGCGGAGAAGAAATTCGCCACCCGACGGACATCCAGACTACGCTGAGCGTCATCCAGATAGGTCTGGCGCGGAATACCCGTGAGCGGATCGACTTCCAACAGCCACGACTGGAAGTCGCGGTTGGTGTTTACGTCCTGCCAGTCAGGTACAGCCGTCTGTAGGTCCGCCCAAAACCGCTGTTCCTCTGACACGGCATGGCTCCGCGAAAGCTGGTGGACCTGAGGGACCACGGTGCCTTGCATCTGCCGCACCAAATGCCTGAGTTCGTTGATCTCGGAGTCCTTAGAGGACATCTCCTCGCGGAAAACTCTCCGCATTACATCGATTGAGTCGCCGTAATCTTCCACGTCTTGCGCGGTAACGAGCTTTTCCATGGGAGCCTGTGGCTTCACAGGCGCGGCATTCATCGAAGCGATCAACTGTTCAAGCTGCTGAACACGGTTGGTAAGCTCACGCCTATCAGCGTGAAGCCGGGGAACCTCGGCGTTGTACATACCCTGCAGGGTCTTGTA
>Ga0307376_10001437_pt1 | contig 25685 bp, 20 predicted proteins | sample TR2MG_FD_202536 | JGI IMG/M metagenome (GOLD analysis project Ga0307376, IMG submission 202536) | Soil microbial communities from Risofladan, Vaasa, Finland - TR-2 | ecosystem: Environmental > Terrestrial > Soil > Coastal area > Acid sulfate soil | place: Finland: Risofladan, Vaasa | collected...
CCCGCCGAGTAAACTTCCCAACCAGAAACGGTGGTCGATACCATGGGTGTCCGGCTGAAAGAAACCGTACTTTATAACCGCCGAACCGCTGCTGTAGATGATCAAACTCAGGATTACGGCTTTGACCATTTCATAATCACCGGTCATAAAAGGATTTCGAAAGGTACGCTGTAGACAGAAGCGGGCCCGCTGCATAAAAAACCCGATCCACAGCCCGAAAAAGGCCATTCCCCCGATCAGGATTTTGTCGAAGGCAGCGTAGACATAAAAAGAAAGACATATTGCGATATAGATGCTAGCTCCGATGTAAGGATACACTTTGCTCCGGTTGATTAACGGTGTTTTTTTGGAATCATCAGGTTTTTGGGTCGGTATTTTTACCGGCCAGTGTATCGTCTCCCAGATAAGGTATTTGACACCCAGATATGATCCCGCAGCCAGGCCGACCATCATTGCGAACCCCCCCATGGAATAGACTCCCACAGCGGTGTAAAACCCGCCTTCAATACACCCGTTGGCAAAAGAAGAGCCTATTCCCATTAAGGCGCCCCCAAGGAATCCTTTTACATACTCCCGGCCCGGTGCGCGGTAGGTGCTAAACTGCCTTTTCATCATGGACGCCCCCATTGAACCGAAAATTATGCCAAGGTTCATAACGGAAACAGGATGGATCCAGGGGACAAGCGGCGCCTCCTTTAATCCGGCAAGTTTTCCAAAGCCCAGATAGTAATACAGATGATTGCCCCAGTTGCCATATCCTGAAGAAATCTCCCAGGGATAATGCCACAAAAAAATCAATATGGCCAGAATACCCAGTCCGACACCGGACACCCACATGGGCATATCCTGAATGAAAATAAAATGGTAACCCTTATGGATTTCTTTCCAATTTTCACCCCACAAGCCTGTTTTTGTAGTTTCCAATGGCAATGTCTCCTTGTAATTTTCGTGAAATAATTCTGAATTATGCGGCACTTTTCCCAAAAACCAGTTCCGCATGCCCATTTGCCAATTTTCGGTCAAATTCTCTCTCTTCAAAGTGGATATTTGTTTTGGAAAAGCCCAAAACACCATCATACCGCTCCAAAACCTGCTTAAATCCAACTTTTTCGTGCGTTTTGAAAATACCTCTCTTACCAGATCGTTGCAAAATATTTTTCAGTGTCTGCTACCTCAGCACTGCCAGCCAAGCACAGCCCGATAATGGTGCCCCAACGGAAAAGCTGACGCCACATGAACATGCCAACGCCTGGCGTGATAGACGATCCGGGCGCCCGCTTTCACTAATCTCGTAATGATCCATTCTATAGACCGGCGCGCATCTTCACCCCACAAATAGAATTGGCGAATCAAGTGCAGCAGGTTGTAGGCGAGAAAGCCCATTTTCAGCCGAGCTTCATTCGCTGGGAAACGGTGACAGCTCGTCTTGTCCCAACGCAAGGTGTTTTTGCCTTCTTTGATCCTGTTTTCAACATCCCCGCGCCCATTATACACTTTTACTACTTTACTTGCTGCAAGCCTTGAATTGGTCACGATGAAATAGTACCGGGGAAACAGTTCACCAAAATGCCATTCGATCTTGGCGACCACCCGCCGGGCTCTGTCCCAACTGCCCGCCTGATATTCCAGGTTCACGTACTTGACCTGCACACCACTTTTCGGTGGGCGTCCAACAGGTCTTTGTAAATGCGGCTTGATTAACTTCGTAAGCACAGCGTTTTCCCGTAACCGGATGAAATAGGTGATCCGGTTAGCTTCACAATATTCGTAGATGTCCGGGTCCGCAAATGCCGAATCACCCCGCAGCCAGAACAGCTTGAACTTCTTCCTATACCTGGTGACGATGGGCTTGATGAGATCGAGAGTTCCATTGGCTGAATGCACATTGCCCGGTCGAAGTTTTGCTGCCAGACCGTCACCATCACTTGTGAAACAGAAAATCGGATGAAAACAATTCTTCCCGAAATGCCCGTTGTAAGCCATTTGATCCTGGTTTCCATGCGCCGGGTCTTCCGTGGAGTCTACATCCAGGATCAGGCGCTTCTTGTTTTTCTTTTTAAGAAGCGCGTCTGTTGATCTGGTGATCATGGTGTCAAGAGCTTGCCGTCCGGCAGTGGTTCCGAGAATATCATTCTCAAGCCGTGACATTACCGACTGACTGGCACCGTATTGCTGCCCCTTGTCCAGGGCAAGCCGCATTGCAGGATCTATGCGAAGATAATCAGCGTCGTTGCAATCTTCATATCCTGCCGCCATCTGATAAACTCTTTGTCGAATCATCTGCTCAAATGTGTGTTTCTTGTGAGAGGTAGATCTGTTATCCACCAGTTGGCTGCACCCACTTTCGATGATGCCGAATCGCTGGTCAACTTCCCGCATCAGAAGGAACCCCGCATCCGATGTGATCTTGGCTCCGGAAAAATCAATGAAAATGGACCTGTTGAAATCCGGTCGTATCGCCTCTTTTTGTGCTTCACCATTCCCGAGCATCGTCTCAACCTCCGATATTATTAATATATCCTTTCATATCAAATAGTTGTCAGATTTTGAAGACATTTTTTTCTTATCTTACCGAATAATCCGGGATGATACGTCTCGGGATTCGGGCTTCTCCATTGGAAACTCACTAATAGAGGTTAATCAATCTGAATAACAGGTCATTAGATATTGAGAAACTAATCGAGAATGAGATCTGCAGAATAACAAATATTAACCCGCATTTCTTATGCGGGTTAATAGTAAATGGTTATCAACCAATCAATCACTGAAAACAGCTTCTATGGATTCCTTTTGGATATTCTGACCTATTAGTATAAGAAAACGATCCGTCATATTTGGGTTATTGAACTCAGAAAATTCAAAACGCCCACCTACGTACTGAAAAAGCAGAGATGTTTCAGAATCAACAAAATCCAAAACCCCCTTGATTCGGAAGACCGTCGGAGAAAGCGACTTTATTTTATTTATGAAGAGTTCCTTATCCAGAGGTCTCGTAAAAGAAATTCTATGGCTTGAAAATCCATAATGTTCATGTGAGTGGTGAATATGATTCGCTTTTTCATCGCATTGTTCTTGGGGTGTCATTTTGATATCTTGAGGATCGACGCCATAAATTAAAGCAGGATTAATATCACCTTGCTTTGTCGATAAAATGGGTGCTGAAGGATTAATTTTTCTTAATTCCTGTTGAATCTTTTTTATTTCTTTTTCCGTCAACAGATCTTTTTTATTCAATAACAGAATATCAGCAGCGCTTATTTGATTACGGACAACGTCAGATTTATTTAGAGAATTATAAAAATTTATACCGTCAACGACTGTCGTTATAGAATCAAATCTAACCAGTTCATCTACTTCTGATATTTCATCCAAAAGATTGTACGGGTTGGCCAGTCCTGTGGTCTCAAGGACGATATAATCCGGTTGAAAAGTCGATAAGATCTGATGGATCGCCCGCTTCAGGCTACCAATTAGTGTACAACAGACACACCCTTCATCGATTTCCGTCACCGAATATTCATGATCCAACAATCTTCCATCTAAACCAATATCTCCGATTTCATTTTGAACGATAGCTACAAAGCGGTTGTGCTGGACCTGATATTCAATAAAATGTTGTAAAAAAGATGTCTTGCCTGAACCTAAGAATCCGGTTAAAATAATAAGTTGAGCTCTATCGTCAATACCCAAGATTTTCTTGTCCAGGGTTTTATAATCACTTATGTTATGCGCAGTCCACCACAGCTCATTTTTATAATTCGATATCATTGCATCACCTTTTTCCCAGATCAATTTCATTGTAGATGATGCCTCTTTTTTGGCCATTCTTATCAGGGTGTTTTCAAAATTCGCTTTACCGTATCCCAGGTATAAATATTCTTTCTGTGCATCATATGACGGATTTTCCCAATTGTTGCCCGAAGCGTCATATATAATCTCCATCCCCGGTTGACTCATATATTCTAAATAGACGGGAGGTTCTTCAAGATTAAAGGTGATAGAAGCCGCCAATGCCCGGTAAAAACCCATTGCGGTGCTGTATGAGGGAAAGTTTTGATCATAATCGCCGGCCTTCACTATTTCAACCATACGATCTCCCTGAGGCAAGAATATTCCATTTTGTGCAATCACTCGCTGTTTTGAAATACTTTCCAACCCAAAGATTAATGCATCTGCAGACTGATGGACACCTAAATCTATAATCCCGATGCTAAAGAACTCCAGAAGTTCCGGATATGATAAAAAATCCCGTACACGCAATAAATAGTCGTCCTTTTGGGTGCAAACACCCGCATAAAAAGAAAATAATTCCACCAGTTCTTCATCTGGATCAGGAAAGTAGTTTACAAAAAATCGGCCTCTGATCCATCCGTCCTCCATTTCGAACTCATTAAAATACATTCCGAATATACCTGAAAAATCCTTGATCTTAGATGTCCAGCCAAACACATCCGAGGAGGCATCCTTCAATCCTCTCCAACCCATCACGTGACGAACTCCAGGGACAAAGTTCGCCCGCATCAGGAAACTTCTCATTATTTCCTGAATGCCTCTTTCAGGAGACAATAAAATATCCGTCGGGTGTATTTTTTTCAGATCCATACCCCTCCAATAGATTGGCAGAATTAAGCGGTCTCTAATGAATAAAAGTCGGCCGCACAACACTTTCATTACCCAGTGTTATACGGCCGCGCTTCCTTTTTTTAACCCCCTGCTCCACGGGTTAAGTTTTAGGACCATAAGACTTTAATTTTAAACTTCAATCCCAAATTCGATTTTGTCGCCATTCCCTAAATAGGCCATATCCTTGGAACGGAAGCGCGATGTTCCCCTAACTACCGGGTAGCCTGCAGCAATAAACTTTTTCGCACACAATATACCTGTACAATGGTTGCATCCGATCTTTTCAAAGCCATATTTACCGAGCGAGAGCACCAGGTCGTCATACTTGGGGTCCCAGTCCTCAAAGGGTGAGATATGAAGCCCCCCATAGATACCATACAGGTTATCGTTCTCATACTTGATCTCCCGATAGGCTGTTTCGGCAAATTGAATGATACTTTGATGGCAGCAGCCTGTGACGCTCACCAATCCTTTATCTTTAATATTAAAGTAGAGGGATTGCTCTCCGTAAACTCGACAAATGATCGGAATAGCGAACACAAAAGAGGCCATGCCGGGTATGTGCTTCATCAAACCGGGTTTAACCATCACGAGCTTGCCATTATGTCCTGAATCCTTGATGTATTGTAGTCCTTCAGGATAGAACCCCTCCGGCACATAGAGCGTAATCGTGGGATCGTATTTCAGGGTAACGGGCAGCCCCCAGAAATGATCAAAGTGTTCGTGGGAGATGAAGAGCGCTTCGATTTCGCGATTTTCAAGCATCTTATCAATACCTTCCCTCTTGAAACACGCATCCGTCCATTGGTATGACCAGCCTGAATCAAGAAGGTACTTATGTTTCCTGCCGTTAAGTTCTTCCAGTTCTATGAGGCATGAATAGCCACCGGCATTCTCAGGATGCACTGAAAGCTTTTCAGTGATCGCCCATGCCTCTTCAATCCCGTTCGGCAAGAGATGCTTTATCTTGGAGATGCCTTTTTCATAAGAACCTTTTCCCAGACCGGAACCATCACCAAAGGGCGGCCAATTATAATCATACTGGTTCACCAGCAAGCCCCCGGCGCCTTTTATATCCGCCATAAGATGTGCATTTTCAAACCAGCTCGTCTCGGAAATATTCGTGATTTTGATATTCTTACAGGCGCCAATATCTGCCAGCTTCCTTTTCACTTTTGGAAAGTGTGCTTTACGCCACGGAGAATAGGAATAAACCAGCATGGTGGCTAACGTGCCGCCGACGATGCCCATCGATGCGCCTTTCAAAAAATCGCGACGACTGATATTACCTTTATTCTCGGACATTTTTTCCTCCTTATTTTTTGAACCTTAAGTCGGTTCGATGCTGCCTATTTAATAATATTTATTGCGCCATAAAATATGGGAAGCAATCCGATGGTTATGAAATAGACCGCAACCCCGGCAACAGCACCGACCCCAAGACCCCATCCAAAAGTTGGATTCCATCTTACGTCTTTAATCATCGCTTCCTCCACCTCGTGATCTTTTGCAATTTCTTCCGCTGTTTTTGCGGCCATCTTCCATCCGGGCCAGTTATCCATGAACCAGTGGTGCGCAAGCCAGATATTAATGAGCCAGATGGTTGGTATCATTGGGAACTGTTGTGGATGTGAGAAACCTTTTTGTGTGCCCAAGAAAAGATGAGAGGTCTTGTAATAGAAAATATAAAGAAGGATGGCTGCAACGATCGTTATAACTGTCCGGATGAGCACATTTACAGGTATGCTGAACTTTTTCGGCCAGTTATTACAGTAAAATGTTATGAACAGTGCCGGAACCAGGAAAAATACCGCCATCTCTCCGACATGGAGCCATCGCCAATCCGGTGCGAAGGCACGACGGGTTCCCCGGATGGCAGGTCCCCAGGTCAGTTCCTGAGCAAAATAAAGAAAGAAGTGCATGGCAAAAGCAATGGCAATGATACCGAAGAAGGCCACAACACGGCGAAGTCCGTTTCTCTTAATCAGCTCGAAAGGATACCGTCCCCAGATGGTTTCTACCAACCAGACCGAAACCGTGCAGCACATAATCCATGACACATGGAAGTTGCCGGATACGGTATTTGCAAATTTTTCCCAATAGGGTGGTGCGATGGATGTAAAATATTGCCAGGGGAAGTATAAAATTCCCATATGCGAATGCATGGTCATAAAATAGATGATGGTACTCAAGAAAAATGTCATAACCAGGATACTGACACCCTTCCCCGGCTGTTTCAAATCCTGCCAGGGCGCCTCCTCACAAGCCACAATCCATGCCGGGCTTAGCCAGGAAGCGAGCGCCGCGAACATCAGACAGGCTAGCGCCGCGTATTCAATAGCAAAAAATTCTGTCACACCCGGCAGTTTCATCAATTGTCCGGGATTAAAATACGCCAGACCGAAGTTCCCCAAAAGACCCTCAAAAAAACCCTTGATAAGCACATAAAGCACACCAACAGAGATTGCTGTAAGTACACCCCCTTTTATTAGAGGATGTGAGTTCTCCAACCAGGATCTTTTAAAGGGCCAGTAATTGAAAATATAGACCATCCAGATAAGGACGATTAACCACCAGCGTGTATACATATAACCAACATAGGGTGTATACATGCGCATCAATCCTCGAGGGTCCTGGAAGATCCACCAGGTGGCATAGAATATAACAAGCGTAAATATCAGGCATACTATAGCAGGAATCGGGCCTTTCCATCGCTTGATAAGTTTACGCTCCTCCAGATAATTTTCCCCGAATCTTTCCATCATAACCTCCTTATATTGAAGTTAAAACGTTTATACTCTTTAAGAATATGCCGTGTATTTTTTGCCCTTTATTTTTCAATAGCGCACCATCTCCTTGTTATTTTTTCTGCTTTTCAAGTTTGATCTCTTGTGCCAGTTGACTTCTACCCATTGTCCCGGGATCAATCCCAAAACGCATCGCTTCAAAGAATGGGCACTCATTATTGGAAATATTAGATATCTTGGTTGGGCCTTCTGCATTAAAAAAAGAAGGTGAAATACATGTCCTGACAAAATCAAGACAGTGCTTTGCGGAAATGATGAAAAACTGCTTGCGTGTAAACATACGGATCTATTTCTTCTCATTCCTCTAAAGCTGCTTATAGCTTTGGAAGAAATACGTTCTACGCCATGGAAATGGCACTTGGGTACTGTGCGGATTTTCGTACATAAAGACTATCGAGATGCGGGTCTGGAAAGTCTTATGCTCCATGAACTCTCGCGCATTGCCTATAGACTCGGAATTAAAAAACTCATTGCCGAGATTCCTGAAGTTAAAGAATCGACATTGATATCCTTCAAAAAAGCCGGATTTTTCGTGGAAGCGTCTATCCCAAATTTGGTCAAAGATAGGAAAAACATGCCTGTCGATATAGTGGTTATGATGAAAAATATTAAACCGGCCCACGATGATGAATATGACTATGATTTCTAAACCCGTTTTGCCGGACAAGGTTAGTTTCTACCTTTACACTTTTCCACTTCCCCGAAATGGATTGATCTTCACTTCAATGTTTCTTCTCGCTTTGAAGGGCGCGGACAAACGTTGGAAAAGCGCTTTTTTAGAACTCTTCTTCAACTTCAAGTTCTACGTGACACTTATCGCATTCTTTTTTATACACCTTTTGTTTGGGGGGAATTTCTCTCTCTCTACCTTCAAAGATCTCGAAATCGATCTCTTCCTCATAGCATTTATCGCATAAAGTCTTACCTTTATGCAAAAGTCCAACTCCCATGATTAACCTCCTTTATGGTGCTTATGTTAATTGGCTATGAACACAATAGGACCCGATATGCCTGTTTTAAGGTCTGCAACAAGTCTAAACAACTTTTGCTGTTCTCATGTGATTATATTAAGGAGCAATACAATTTGGGTTACGGTTAATACATCTATTTAAAAAACGGGTATAGAAAATTTGGTCCTACAGTACCCCAATAACTTGTAAAGCATTTTCTATGCCACATTGTCAAAAAATAAAATGTAATTATAACATCCTGGAATAGAAGATAATTTTCGGAAGGAGAGATGATTTGCAAAAAACTTTTATAGCTTTTAGTGTTTCGTTAATGCAATGGTGAATATTGCATTTTTGCAAACATGCAATAATTGTGAATCATTTCTTTTTTTGATCGGTCGTCCAGTTTTGGAATCGCAAGATTTAGAAGCTTTATTTTGCGCCAGAGAATACTTGGATGAGTGCCCATCTGTGCTGCAGAAGCTGTTCGGTTCTAATTATTTTTCCTTAAAGGCTCAAAGATAAAATCTTGTTCCATAGTTTCTAATGAAAACGCTTTATCGTTGGTCTGTTCAGCTACTATGTCAATCTTGCGCTCTGATATATTTCCGAAATTAGAAGAAAAAAAACTACCGATTATATTCAGCATACTGAAATATCGCGAATTCCCAAATACTTACATGCATAAATAAAAAGATTTTTTAATGGTGAGGAGTCCACTTTCTTGAATAGTTCTCAGCGGTTCATATCAAAAAAACAGTGTAGCTTCTAATAGATATTGTTGGTTTTAAGAAATTATAAAGAACCCCACATATTGTGGTTCGCTCAAAGTCTAAAAATTTCAGATAAATTGAGAATATCCCACAAAAATCGGACTCGTTAAAACCTGTGCTTTCTTGCCAAAAGCACAACCTGAAGTCAATTCGTACTAATTGCATATATCACAAAATTTTTCGGCCATGATTCATAAAAAGTCATGGTTTTTCGGTCTTTCTTGAATCTATAAGATCTTGAACGAGATTTTTAAGCTGAATGAAAAATTTGTTTCTGACTTTCTCTATGTGAAGAGCTTCCCAATAATCAACAGATAAGCTATCTTTCATCATATGTCTTTTAGGTTCTACTTGCAAAGCATATGAATTAACCTGTCTCTCCCAAAACCATTCTGCACATCCAAATTGAATGTATTCAGGATCAATCGAAGGGATTTCTTTCAGGCCGTAAAATAAAGTCCGTCCTTGCTTACTATTTTCTATGCATAGAGCGATATAGGCTATTTTGTATTCGACATTCGAAATACTATTCGAAGCGGGTAATGGTTTAATATTGTAAGGATTCTTTTGGCTATTGTGCAAAAAGTGACCGTAGCAACTTTGCAAAGTAAAACAGCAATTCAATTTTGCAAAACTGCTAATTAGATCAACTATGGGACTATCAATACTTTCGATATCCAGCTTGGATAAGCATTTCTTTCTTTGATTATGGAAATAAGGATTATCAACAAAGTCTTTTAAATCTGTGAAGGTTTCCAATTTCCCATGCCTTTACGCTAAATTTTATAATTTATTTGATAGTCTAATTTTGACGTATATTTTATGGAGAAAGATTACTGTAAGATTACACAGGATTATTAATGTAAAAACCATTATTACAATTATCCAAAACCAAAAGCAGATAATCAATGCAGTTTCATGCCCCACCTGCCTACCAAAAATCATTGCTAAAAGAAAAAGGAATAATCCAAACCAAAAAATGACGAAAATAATTAATTTGAAGTATTCCCAAGTTGGATTTGTCTGCTGATAAATTGTGGCATTACAATGAGGACATGGCTTGGATTTTCTTAGCGCCAAACTTATCGTGAATTTAGCACTTTTTATTACACCGATGTTCAAATTGCATGAAGGGCACTTCATTTTACATGCGACCTAACCTAAAGTTAGACTAAAGATATATGAGAATAACCTGTGAAAATCGGTCTTGTAAAAACTTGTGTTTTCTTGCCAAAACAACAACCTGAAGAGAGTTTATTACAATTGCATATATCGTAAATTCGAAACCTTACCTTTATGACGAGAAGCGGAGTTTGGATTAAACGGGAAATAGAATCACATTTTTATATTGATGTAAAAGACTAACTAATTTTCTTTTTCTTTATCCACTTTCCTATTTTTTTGAAGAGTAGCTTGCCAATAATCAATGCAATGACTGCCAGAAAAATGAAAATGACAGTTTTGTACATTACCTCTTTGAGCGACAAAAAATCCACTATCAAATCACCTCAATTAAAGATATAGGCCGGTGGTTGGGATATCCAATCATATTCATCCAGTTTGTCTTTAGCAATATGGTAATTAGCGGCAAGAGAATCTATCCCGTATTTCGTGATAACCCACTCACCATATCGTTTAAATAATGCTGGCAATCCGCGAAATGTAGCAGCTTCAATAATAGTCATTTCCTTATCAGACATTTGTATTTTCCCCTGGTAAGCTTCTGGGAAAATCTCGGCAACTTTGGCGTGATTGGTCATGGTAGCATTCCATTTCTTTTTATTAGTTCTAATATTTGTATTGTCCATAAAAGTTAATGAGAACCTTCATACGGCGCAGTTCCCGGGATTGTCTGCTGAGAGTTCTTATCAACTACAGGTTGTCTGAGTTGCCCGCAGTTTCAATCGAGGTTATAAACTTCTTTTGCGAAAGGTAGTAAGCCAGCCTGTTCTAAATTGATCAAAGGTGCTAGAAATGTCACTTGAACGACACCAGGCAAACGACCGATCTCAATTGCGCCGTTTATAGTCGCACGATTTCGGACTTCTGGAACACTGATTTTAAGTAAAGCTGACGCACGATTAAGGCCGTTTTCAGTAGCTTCATTTAGAGTTCCTCCGGTGCCAATGACGGAGATAGGGGCACTTTTTTCTATTTCCGACAAGCCCCACTTTTGGGCCAAAGCACGAACACGCTGTTTCTCTTCCGCATTTAAAGGACGGGCTAAAGGTGGCAGATCTTCGATCAGAGGGAACAACACAGGTCCACCAATCTGGCATCCTTTGACCACTTCAACCTGAAGAGTAACTGTTCCTGACACATCCATAGTGTGTCCAGCAATCTCGCCATCTCCCTGCAAAGCGTGCATGTCACCCAGATAAATACCTGCACCAGGAACTTTGACCGGAACCAACAAAATGGTACCAGGGCGGACAGCGTCGACGTCCATATGACCATCAGTGCGATACTTCAATTGATCCTCTGTCAAGGCATATTCATGGGGTGCGCCAATCAGAAACGTTCCAAAGTCCCCAGCGTTGTGTGAATCAGGTAGCGGGACAGCGGGTGTAGAACCTAATTGTCCTAAAAAGGGACGCATCCTGGCGACTACCCCCACCAGGTCAGTCGGGGCGAACAACAGAACTGAAGCCTGTTGCGATTTTTCGGGGCAGGCGGAATAGAATTTGGGATCTTTAGCAAGTTGGTCGGCTATGGCCTTGTTTACAGTCACTCCGACTTGGCCAGCTTTGTCAAAAACAACTGTATAGCCATGTAAAAAACGAAATGGGGTTACCGGTTGACCACAGGTTGTACACCGGATCGCCTCAGGACCAGTGCCTTCAATTCGGGTTTCTGGGTTAATTTTATCACAGTTGGGACATTTAGCGGCAACATATGGATCACCCAAAAAGTGGCCATCAATCATTTCATCGTGCCCAGAAGCAGTAGCTATCGAAGTGACTGTTATATTGCGGATACGGATAGCCACTGCATCGCCTGGTTCAGCATTTTCGACGGCAACTGGCTGAGTTACCTCATGTCCCCCCTTGAGTGAAGGCGTAATCATCGGCCCCCAACAACCAGGGGCTGTATTAGCAATGATTGTTCCCCCGTCGCTTACCGGGCCGAGCATCGGTTTCTCAGGGTCTAATATTCCATCGGTAAAAGTAGATACAAAAACAGTATTCTCGGCTTTTCCTGATTGTTTTTCTTTCGTCATAATCACCCTCCTTGTGGTGTGTGATAAAGAATTGATAAGTATTTCAATTTAGATATTTGTATCAGTATTATTGAATTTAGAAAGCGGAAGAGAAATCTTTTATATCATTCTTACTCTGTATATATCATATAGGGCCTATCCCCTGAATTTAGCTGTTTATAATATTGAATGGTGAGGTAATATGCACAGAATTATAAGGATCTTGAAGATGTCGAGTTCGTTGGAGAGAGATGATGTTCTGTGCAAGAGTTAAAATAACATTAGATGTCCTGGTATTGCAAATATTTTTGTTTTCGGAAGAGGGATGGATCGGCCTATCTGGGTACGGTATCCCCAATTCGGCACTTCTTATTTTACGATTCGTGCCTGTTGATAGCTTGCAAAATTAGCAACTATCTGAATTGACAAATATTTTGACGGTACGTTAATCGTATCACCAGCAAATTTTCAACTTTCACCCTCAAAATCCGGTGGTTACTCCCCCAATTCTTCCCAGGGTTACACCATGCGGAAAACTCGCTAAAGTTTACCCGCCTATGGAAGAAAACGTCTCGTCAGAATCCCTAAATATCAGCTACCGTCTTTATTTTTTTCTCTTCCGAGCTACCTTGACTTCAGCAAAAAGTGGGCCTTCGTCAAGCTTTTCAACAATGAATCTGCTGTCTTTCACCAATGCATTAAAAAGATCTTCTTCTGTGAAATGTAAATAGCCTTCTGTCACAAACTCCGTATAGATTATAAACACAGGACGAGGCTTTCTTTTAAACCTAAGAAGTTCATAGCAGGAATCGATAATATCTTTGGACATTCTCAGAATGACTGGTTCTTCGGCCCAACAGAAATCATTCTCAGTTTTGCCCAAAGCGAAGAGGGCCTTCAGAATGACGTGTTGAAAATCAGTGTTCCAGGGATGCTTTCTGTGATGTTCGGAAAGAAACTCAATTGCTTTCTCATATTCACCATTTAATACATAAGCATCGCCTAAATAGTATTGCGCATAAAGGCCATCCGGGAATTGTTCTGCTATTTGTTTACAGTATCTGACTAAACCAGGGTAGTCTTCTTGCTCTATGAGTTTAGCGTATGGCTCCCATGATTCAATATCATCTAACTTTTCACCGTACTTACCCGGTGATGCATTTCGTTCAGAAAAAATTCCAGGAAATTTGATAATTTTTGACTTCTCACTCATTGTCTTTGATACAAATTAATTTTATAATCAAAAGTCCGATGGTTCCTCATCCAATGCTTCTCAAGTTACACTATACGGAAAACCCGTTTTCAACTCCTTCTGATATTATTGTATCCTGTTGTACTTTTCAACGGTTTTATTAACCCATAACAGAAGGAGGAAATTATGAAAGTTTTACAGGCGGTTACATTTTGGTTAAATTATCATCGGGCAAATTCCAGTAAAAATACTAAAAGAGCATATGAAGAACTCCTGACAAGATTTTGTCAAGAAAACGGTGATAAAGATTTAAAAGAGCTAACCTCTGATGAGGTTCTGGACTTCCTCAATAGCATCACTGAAGGTAAAAAGCCGCAAACCAGAAAGACGAGGTTTTCACACCTCACATCCTTTTTCAATTTTACCAAAAACAATATCGACCAAAGTTTCCAAAATCCTTGTGACATTCCGATAATAAAAAAGATGTTTAGGGCTAAAGCGTTAGCGGCTTGGGATATCCTGGAAAAGGAAATCGTTGATGAAAATATTTTCAAGACCGACAACCTAAGAGACCGTCTCATGCTCGAACTAATGGCTCGTGGCGGCATGAGGATTGGTGAGGTACTGAAATTAACCCCCAGAGATGTTAGTGGTCGGAAACTGATTATCAGAGACCCCAAAAGTGGCAAAGAAAAGGAATTCATATTCATTCCGCAAAAGATTGCTGATAGACTCAAAGATTATATCAGGGAAAATGGAATTCAAGCTGAAGATCGCATTTTTCCAATATGCTATGAAACTGCCAGGTCAATGGCTAAAAAGGCAGGAGATGTGGTTGGCATCCATTTAAGACCACATGATTTGAGACGTCATGCGGCAACTTTTGCATCTCGCTCCGGCGTACCCCTTGAAATTGTTAGCAAAATCATTTTACGGCACGCGAATCTTTCGACCACTCAAAGGTATCTTGGAAAAATCAGTGATGTTGAAGCAATTAGGTGGATTGAAAATATTCATGGTTGATAAGGATAAAAAAGTCAGGGTGAATCTGGCAAATGGATTCACCCTGGCTATTTCATTTATAGTTTGGTGATATGGTATTCTGGTATCACAGAAATTTCAGGTGCTTGATATTAGGACGCAATTGCAGGTATCTGTTCAGATTACACTAGAAAAGCAGGGCCATTTTGACAAGCCGATCGCTTAGGGTGTTGAAGAGAAATGAAAAAGGACTGCTGACTGAGTATTAGCGGTCCTTTTTTTCCGAAAGAAATCTTATCCAACTGGCAGATGCTGTGCTGCCTGAAAAATTCTAAGCAGCGCGGGGTCTGTTTATTCCTTCCAATATCCACGGGTGCAAGTTCGTTGAGCTGGTTTAATTCTTTAAGCATAGAAATCCCCCTACCGGATTCTACCCGATAGGGGGAATATTAAGAAGTTTTCAACATGTTAAGCGATCTGGTCGCTGTTTCTGACCCTGCTTGATATTATGTTGAGGCCTTTACCAAGTAATCGGTAGTCAATTTGCGTGCCATCCCCAAGTTGACCGGAATTGTTAAATCCCCAAGTCCAGAGCGTCCCGTCTGACTTTATTGAAAGTGTGCGCTTGCCTCCTCCTGTGATGAAGGTTTTGGGGTATCCCTCATCAACAAGCCCGTCGATATCGTTGTCAATGCCGTCGCGTATCTATGGAGTACTCAATAGATCCAATGGGTCGCTTCCTGAAGTCAACTCATCGCCGTCCAGTATCCCGTCACCGTCAGTATCCGGCTCTAAGGGATCTGTCCCGAAAAAGAGTTCCCACTGATTGTAGAGTCCATCCCCGTCATTATCGTCCACGTCATTTTGAGACAGGTTAAATAAATAAACCCGACCCTGGTCAACGAGGCTGTTTACATCTTCCCATGGTGCCGAGACAGCAAGCATGGCCGACTGATCAATATAATCCCCGCTCAATGCCATGGAATGCCCAAAGCCGGCCTCGCTCTGTGGTTGAGGACTTGTCAGGTAGCCCACTGAAACCGCTTCCCCCCATGGGTTGTACCATTCTCGGGGAGGTAGCCCCATGAACAAAAAGACCATGCCTTCGTCTTTATCGCTTGTCTGGCCAAAATGAACTTCCACATCCTGACCGGGAGCACCCACTGCCAACATAGCCGGTACGGTATAGGGGCGATTAATACTGAAATAGGTGTACCATGGTACGATTGCCAGTGAACTCCCAAAGCTCTCACTATCCTCGACGAGGGGATAGGGTGCAATGTTCATGACTGTTGCATAGTACGCATCAGGCATAAAGTATACCGTCCCCCGCCCGTCAGCGTCGCCAGGCGCTCCAACTGCAAAAGCGGTCTCTCTAGCATAAGCAACCCATGAATCCACATGCGTCATTGCACTTCCGAACCGGGCTTGCTCTCCCAAGGGGGTGGTTGGATCTATCTTATCAATAACTACACACTCTCCTCCACATTCCTCGAACAAATAAGACCTGCCCTCTCCAGATCTCTCATATCCGGACATGCCCGGTGCACCAACCCGATAGCGAACGATAATGTAATCACCGCCTGATTCGGCGCCTTCATCATTATAACTGCCTTCCACAGAAACTGCCCAACCGAATTCGTCCACATAGGATTCGTCAGGATCCGGGCTGTTAAGTGTGAAGACAAGTGATCCGTCAGGAAGGAAGACATAGGCTTTTCCATGACGGTTGTGCGGCTCACCCACGATAATTCTCAAACCATCGTACAAATACGGACTCCTCTCCCCCCGCTTCCAGAATTCGCCTTTCATTGCTGCCACTGACATGCCGAAATGACCGAATGGATCCAGATTGTTCCCTTTGAACGATCGAATCAAAGTGCCGTCATACCAATTGAACAGATGGACAGTCCCATGCTCTTGCAAGCCGTCTGTTGTCGCAAAGGGCTCTCCGATCAAGATGTGCGGCGGCTCGTCATCGTACTCGGAGTTGATACCAGCAAGGGAATAGCCGAACTGATAGTTTAGCCCAGGAGAAGGCGAAGAAAATCTCCGGATGAGATGACCGTCCTCCCCTGCAAACAGATAAACCTCGCCGGCATTCTGGATTCCATTGACAGTCTTTTTGGGAGCGCTAATCAGCCAATCATCCTTGCCACGTTCATCATTGTCACCTATATTTAAGACCGCAAAGCCGAAGAGAGCACCGGTCTCAGGCTCCGGGAGATTAAAGGAAACCGCACTCGGGTAAGAATTCGGATCCAGCGGGTCCGTGCCGCCTGCAACCTCGATGCTGTCGCTGTAACCATCACCGTCCGTGTCACGCAGAAGCGGGTTGGTATTGAGCTCAGCCTCCTGAATGTCGCTCAGGCCATCGTTGTCATCATCCGGGTCAACACAGTCTGCCAGACTGTCCTGGTCCGTATCGGGAAATCCTTCATCGACAAGGCCGTCAAGATCGTTGTCATTGCCGTCGCAGACCTCGGGAATACTTGCAGCATTCAAGGGGTTGCTGCCTGAGCCAATCTCGATGCCGTCGGAGATTCCATCACCGTCTGTATCGGCCATGGCAGGATTGGTCTTGTGCACAAACACCTCATCGCCGTCCGATAAACCATCTCCGTCCGTATCGAAATTATTTGGGTCGCTCCCGTATGCCGCCTCCATGGCGTCTATCAGCCCGTCTCCGTCGGTGTCCCCAGCGCCCGGGAAATAAAAAACAAAAGCCTTCTGCCAGGGATGAAGTTCTATGGTATGCTCGTACAAGCGCCCGTCTGAGTAAAACCTGTTATTGACCGTTGCCGTAACCGTCTGAAGGCCGCTTGCGTTCAAGAAATTAGGGATAAAATGCTGAAGTTGTCCATAATCACCCGGAATTAACTCAAGAGCAGTCTGAGTTAGCGGATTTGTAGACACAGCAAAACGGGGTGTTAGGATAGGCCCACGGTACAGGGGCATGGCAACCGGTTCAGACCCATCGAATGGGCCATCCACCCGGAGCCTGCCGCTGTAACCATTGAGACCGAAAGCTGAGTCCACGAGCACCTTGGTAACTCCGCCGCCAAAATCCCCGGTGATCACGCCACTATAGCCGCCGAGCCCGCCGGGTGCAGAAATAAGGTTGTTGTTTACAACCCCTTTGAGGGCGATGATGTGCACCGCTGAACCGGAACCGCCGCCGCCGCCGCCGCCGGGCGCAGCCTCGCCGTCTTCACCGTTTCCGCCCTGTCCGCCTTTGCCTCCTTGTCCATCGATCTTGCCGCCCGCTTCAATGGTGACTCTCCCGCCGACGACCAGTTTCAGGTTGGCGGCTCCGCCGCCTCCGCCGCCCCCGCCTCCGCCGGCTTTGTCGTCACTAAAAGATATTTTTGTTTTTCCGGATCCGCCGCCGCCACCGCCGGCTACCGGCGGATTGAAGTAGGCAACATCCGGAGGAGCGTTCGGCCCGCTGTTTCCCCCGCCCTCACCAGCGGACTTGATGTAGTTTGCGTCGTTATTGGCAATGCCGACTGATGTGCCGTAAATACCATAAAGCTCGAGCCCAGCGCTTGCGCAAGACCCCGCGGACCCGCCCACACACGCTACACTGTCGAGCGTGAATTGGCCGATACCAACGATCAGGTCCAGGTATGTCTTTTTTTCCCAGACCAGTCCCCCCTGGCCTCCGCTGTAAGGGTGAAAAAGGGCGCCTGGACCATCTTGACCGCCATTGCAGAAGGAAACCTTTAGACCCCCGACGCTATAACAAGAACAATTAGGGATACAGGCATCACTGGGCGCTGCCAGCCAAGGGCCTCCGTGCCCCCCGGCACCGGAATTCAAGTGACTGACGCTGCCACCCTCACCGCCGCAATCATCACATGAATACCCCCCATAAAAACCGGATTTACCCAGATTCCCTGTAAGGGAGATTGTGCCGGCCACCCGGACATCTCCGGTAACTTCCATCATATATGGCTCATTCACCCCTATAGGCGGCAACCACGGGGTATATGTCAAGACCCCTTCGGTTCCGATATCGACTTTCGAGAAACGGTATATTTGGGCAGGGTTGATCATCTCAACCGAGTATTTGCCGTGCTGATCTTGGCGCACCCTAAGTTCTTTGTAGTCATAGTATTCCCCCGGGAGCATGTCGGACGGAGCAAACCCGGGGGGCTCGCTCCCGCTGAAGACCAGCTCATCCAGACATTGGACCGTAAAGGGTATGGAGAGGCTTTTGGGGGAACCCGCCTTTTCATAACTGATTTTCAAGTATCCCTGTTTAGTATTGCCTTCATTGCAATCGAGCAGCGTGCCGATGTTGATGACGGTGCCCAGTTCCCAGCCGTCGGGGCTTGACTGCCTGACAGGGCCGACGCTGGCCGGTGTATTGGCATCTGTATATCCGTCTAATTCCACGAAAACATTCAGCAGGGACGGCGCTGTGAAGGGTCCCATACCACTAAGCGGTCCCTCGTGCCGCTTGACAAGCACCGGCACCGAAAGGCCTTCCATAAGCGGCCTATCCGGCGACAGTGTGATTTCATACTCCCCGTGTGATGGCAAAAAGCCCGGTAAAAGCTCTTTGAAAGCTTCTCGCGCAAGTATCTGTTCCGCCGTGTAGGGTGCCCGGGCGGTAAAGACGCTGAAATGGTCAACAGCGCCCGTGGCCATTAACCCTGACGCATCAACAACCGCTGTCCTGCCGGTATCGTTGAGTTCTTTTGTTCCTTCATCGAACAGAAATAAAGGTATTTGGGTGCCGGGCTCCACTCGGTTTTTTAACGAAAAAGAAATGGCAACAGTCTGGGAAAATTGAAGCCCGGAGGGCTCAAGGCGAATGGCCGCATGGTTATAGGCATCTTCCGATGGGATGGCCAGAGCGTCAGGGTCCAGCTGTTCAACAGTAATGGACATATCCGATGTGAGAGCGCCGGCCGGCACCGATATCCGCACATCGCCCTGGACGGATTCGATGGTCCCGCCATGAACAGCGGAAATAACCGCCGTGCCCGGTGGGGGAGGCGGTGCTGTAATTTCAATCCCCAATTCTGCATAAACCCCGGGAGCGTCTCCCGCGGTGCATCTGATTAAGACCGGGTTTACGGCCGGTAACTCTTGGGGTGAGGTATAGCTGAATCCTGCAGGATTCGGTACGAGAGTTCCGAGTGAAGGATCAGGCATTGTCTGATCATTGACGGTACACGAAATGACCGCTGACCTCAGACCGCTCTGAGCAATCGTAAACTCTACGGTCTTTCCTGTCAGTAAACGGTTTATGACCGGCAGAATCGTCATCTTGGGTCTGACGGTAAACGCTATGAGGCTCTGCGTCCTTCCGGCAGGAGTTTCAAGCACGATGGGGCCCGTCAGGGCACCGACCGGCACGACAACCTCAATCTGGTTGGAGGTAACCGACAAAATGTCCGCCGTGGCCAATTTTTCAAATTGGATTTTGTTTTCCGAAAGATTCTCGCTGATGAATCCGCGTCCTTCTATCACGACCACGTCTCCCGGGTCTCCCTCAATGGGGGATATGCCTGTAATTTCGACAGGTCGCTCGATCGATTCTTCACTCAGGGTGAAAGAGACACTGCTTACACCGCTGCGGTTGCCTTGATTGTCAAGGGCCTCGATGTCGATGCGATAGGTACCTGCTGTGAATGAAGAATCCACATTATAACTTTCCCGGTGAGTACCCTCTGCCGCTAGGTCAGGTAACTGATGAGAATTGCTCATGGTTGTACCGTCCGGATAAATAAAAGTTATTTCGAGCCGATCAATACCTCCATCCGGGTCCATAAAGTCAAACGCCAGTTCCTGAACAAAATGCTCTCCCTCTCTCGGAACTGGGAGCGGGCCCTCAGGAGATATGGAAAGATTTGAAATGGATGGGGAATATCCTAGAACAGAGACGGGTATGGTCGCTGAAAAGGAGTCATTAGTAACTCCTACAGAGGTGTTGCCTTTTCCAGTCGCAGTAATTAATCCTTCTGTCGAAATTTCGGCTATGCTGGTATCGGAGCTATTATATGAACTGCCGTAAGAAGAACCTGTGATATCAACATCAGTGCCATCTGATAATTTACCCAAAACTTTGAGTTGATAAGTTTTATCTACGGCTGTTATTTCAACTTGTTCAGGATCAACCCGAACATCAAACACATCCTGAATTATCTCGATTGTGAGTGTACCACCTTTTGGATCTGTTAATAACACTTTTAAGACATTCTGACCTTGGACAAGAGAAATCTCTTTTTCCAAATAGTCAACATTGTTATTGAAATCCTTTGGATTAAAAATATTTTGATCATTTATTATTATTTCAGCGGCTGTTATTCTTTTGACTGATGAATCCTGCGGATCACCGTTAACCAATTGTATTTTTGCAGGACCGCCAAATTCTGAATCGAATGTAACTGTCTCAGTGACAGGCTTTCCTTTGGCTCGAATAAAAGTAGATGGAGCCATTAGTTCAAGCTGAACCATACCATAACTTGATGTTGCAAAAAGCATTGATATAAAAACAGTCAAACATAAATAATATTTTTTCATGACCCCACCTCCCTGCATGTTGTTATCTGAATTGATGAGAAATATGATTTTTCTTAAATCCTCTTTAATTATGTAACCTAAAGATTCTCATTAATTTTCATTTAGACGACCAGGTCACTTACCCCGTCATTGCCTATGGTCGGGGTGGATTCGTACGCCGGCGACATGGTGATCTGGAACTCTTCCAGGTTCAGTGTTTCCGCCTGGACCGAGGTTGAGGCGAACGGCAAGACGACGCCGAGACCGAAATTGGCCATGATGACCATGAATCCGATCATGATTACCCAAAGAAGATTTCTTTTCATTTTCGTTTCCTCCTTTAACCGAAATAAGTGATTGCTGTTTTTTCAACAACAGTTAGGCAATAAGGGTTTGTAACTGACATGATCTTGGTGCTTTTCCCTGGCCATGTGCTTTCGCACTTAGGAGACCAAACAGCGCTATGGCGGCTGTAACGCAAAGCAGAATGCCGATTGGACAGTTAAAAAATGACATGCTGCGTAACGTATTTTTATCATCCTCGTATCATTCACAAATAGTTTCATGCTCATTTTTTCCTCACAAGTATTGGATCGTTGAGAAAATGTCCGTTTATGATTAGATATTATTTATGATTAAATATTATATGCTGAACAAAAAATGATGGTTAACGCCTAACTGAAATATTGAACGACATCAAAATACCCTTGGCAATTTTCAGCGACCTCTATTTCTTTGCCGTTGGTTATTTTTATTCTTTCTTCTGAGTCCTTTTTTTCTATATTCCCCAATTTGAAGAATAGACAGTAACCTGTATGTTTCACTGATGGACCAGGAATATTGACGAAGAAACCACATTTATTGCAACTTCGAGTCATACCGTCATCCTGCCAAGTTAAATTCAATTTTTTGTTTTTTCTTGCCATCACCTCTAATAGAAGGTAGTTAGAAGCGGTTTAAACCTTCATCAAAGAAGCTATGGAGGAAATATGATTAACACTACATATTCTGTGTTATTTTTTGCTTCGGTCTCAGCGGCAATAAGCAGCTCATTCATTACTTTCCGAGATTTCGCTGTTGTTTTCAATCGTTCCAAGAAGGCGGTTTTACATATGGTATACCCGAATTCACTAAATCGACCCTTGCGGCCCGAGAAATAACCAAATCACTCAAATTATAAAATGATCAATTGCCGTCGCGCACCGGCCACACCAAGCGCTCACTACCCCATTCTAAAGCGTTGCCATACGTCATGTCTCCATACATCAAATCCGCCATCCATGCGTTATCGATGTGATGCAGCGAATCAGCCCAATAAAAATATGGTACTACGCCATCAAATGCATCACCCTCCGACCACTGAGCGTTACCCACTGTATTAACCAACGCCGGGAAAGAATAATCCGCAGTGTAAAACTTGCGCCACTCGTCGGGAGTGGGAAGTCGCCACTGCCCTGCCACTGATCCGTCACTCAATCCGCATATGCCGTCTTCCAGCGCTCCTGCCGCTGTCTGTGCGATCGGCCATGTTGCATACGAGTAGCCTAAATTATTCCCTCCCACTCCGTCCAGTTCCGTGCAGCTTGCACGTTTCAGCCAGATCAGGCCTGATTTATTATCTCTAACTGTTCCGTCACCCATGTCCGTGAATCTGGGTCCATGCAGTGATTCAAGGTATTCTATCCTGGCGGTTAAGTCATTAAATTCATCTTGCGAGAAAGGACAATCGACACCATTAGCACCAGCGGGGCCTGGAGGACCTTGAGGACCTTCAGGACCAATCAAACCGGTTGCACCCGTATCACCCTTGTCTCCTTTCAGCCCCTGTGGACCCTGTGGACCAGTCGGACCAGCCGGTCCTTGTTCACCTTGTGGCCCTGGTTGGAGTTGAATATTGTTTATTTGATTTTGCAAGTTTGTAACATTATCATATAAACCCGTAATCTTGCTGTCGGCATTATCCGCTTTGCTTTTTGCAGCTGCGGCCTCACTTTTAGCTGTACTGGCATCATTTTGGATTACCTGTATAGTTGCATCATCAACGGCAAAGGCAATTCCAGTCGATATCAGTATAAATAAGACTGTCGTGAATACGCCAATAAGTGCCTTTTTCATAATTTCCCTCCTTTGTTGTTGGGTTACATTTCACATCAATCCATTTTTTAACTTTGCAATTATCTGCAAGCAAAAAAGCCGAGCTATATCTGAACTACCTTTAAACTCTTTAGGTCGAATCAGGTAGTAGTAAACCCCCAGCAGATAAAGATATGTTTGATAAATCCTGCGGGGCAAAAGATAGGCGAGGTAGACATTTAAGCGCATTTGTAAAAAACGACTCAAATCTATTCTCGAATTTGCCATGCTTTTTTCCATATGATTAGCTATTATTTATGATTAAATATTATATGAGCCGAACAAAAAATGATGGTTAACGCCTAACTGAAATATTGAACGACATCAAAATACCCTTGGCAATTTATTATACGTACTATCAAATTCATCAAAAATTGTTTTGAAGGGGCAGCCGCCGGTACAGCCGCCCCTTCCTCATGAAGGAGGTGTTTGGCAGAGCCAAAGGACATGAGCCGACGTTTCTCCATTCAAGGTCACCTTATTTTTTTTGACTCGATTTCTTTCTCTTGGGGGCCTTTTTTTTCTCAGGGCTACAGAGAATCTGTGAAAGTTCATCCATATTTTTAAATGACTGCTTTTTTTCAGCTTCAACTAATTCCACAATCCCGGCAATCTCAACTGGTTTATCATGGTCCCGCCGGTAGATGCGGACGATGTAGTTCTCCAAAGGTCACCTCCGAAAACGAAATATTATTGGTCCCAAAAAAAGTGTTTTCGATTTGACTGACAAATAACACTCAGGAACTTACAGATAACTTACAGATTGAGAAAAAAAATGAAAATTTTATGATTTTTTTTAAAAAAAGGGAAAATGAGGGATGGACAAAACGGAAGGTAATCTAATAATAACGGATTGTTTCTTTAAAATCTGTATCCGACACTCAATCCGAAAAAATGGCAAATATTTTTATACTCGCCGCTCAAGATATCATTGTTAACTTCTCTATCCTTGAAAATTTCGGCCTGGTAAAAACCGTCCACAATCCACTTGCCGATTTTGTATCCGAATCCGATGCTGAAATTGTGCCCGTCTGCTTCCGGATTGGCGGGAGATAGAGTGTGATCTGGCACAGGGGTTTCAACAAATGCGTATCCTGTCCTTAGGGCGAAATTTTCGGTTAAATAGTATTCTAAGCCGAACTTAATGAGCCATTGATCATCCCAGTCAAAATCTATCAAGATATCAGAAAACCCGGCAGCGGGAACTTCATTTTTAAAGTCAAGGGTCTGCTGGTCGAACCTTGACCACTTTACCCATTCAACATCAAATGCCAGAGTCAGGCCGGTGGCTGGTTTGTAGGCAATTCCAAAACTGACAATTTCCGGGAGATCGACCGTTGTCTCAACATCCGTCTTATACTGAGTGCCGCCAAAGAGCGATTGGAGGGCAGGAGCAATATTTTCGAGTTCGGCGTCTCCTTTCTGATCGACACTTACTTTGCTCCGAAAGGCAAAACCAAAACTGAGTTTTTCAAATGGCCTTACAAAAATGCCCAGATTGTACCCCCATCCACCCCCATCGGCCTCGAGGCTGAATTTGCCATCTCCTGCACCGAGCATCGATTGATCAACCATTTTTTCTGCGGTGTTGAGAGAATGGAGATAATAAACACCGAGCCCTACTGACAGTTTTGGGGTGACCTGCCAAGCCAATGTGGGGTTGACGCTGATTGTTGTAATCGTACTTTCTGTGGATAGATATCTCGTCAGACCATCTTCACTCCAGTATCGACCGCCGATCCCGAACGGGGAAAAAATCCCCAAGCCCAAAACAATGTTCTCCATATCGAAATCAGACGAGATATAAAAATGTGGCGGGGAAAAAATCCGGAAATCTGTTTCTTCGGACGCTCCGGAGGGACTAATATATTCGGTTGACGGTATTACTGCAGTTACTCCACCATACATGTTGGTGCCTTTTAATTGAGTAAGTCCCGCCGGGTTGTGCATTATTGCAGAGGGGTCATCCGCTATGCCGATAAAGGCGGTTCCCATACCCGCAGCCTTTGCTCCGTGAACCGGAGTCCCTGCAAAAGAAGTGTTCTGAAACAACAATGATATGCTCAGGATTACAATGAGATTCCATACCGTATAATTAAAGGATAACCGCCGCATCATGATCTTTCTGTTCAAGCAGTTCATCTCAGCCTCTTCCCTGTCATATCTGCATTGGTCATTCGTCTACTATTTGCCTATAACCGATATCTTTAGTCGTCGAACAAGGATTCTTTTATTGATTTGGTTTTAGGAGCAGGTTCGAGTCCCAGACTGGCTGAAAGGGTCTTTTTGCATCGCTGATACGCCGAAAGGGCATCAGTCCTGCGACCCAGCTGTTTCAAGCAGATCATCAGTCGCTGGTAAAACACCTCGGCCATGTCGTCTACATCGATTGCTCTTTGGAAGCAGTCCACGGCCCTGTTTAATTCACCATCCTCTTCCAGATAGGTTCCGAGCTTCTCTATAGCGCGTAAAAATTTGCTCCTCAAACGCTCGTTATAAGAAATGGCCCAT
>Ga0307376_10001439_pt1 | contig 25679 bp, 21 predicted proteins | sample TR2MG_FD_202536 | JGI IMG/M metagenome (GOLD analysis project Ga0307376, IMG submission 202536) | Soil microbial communities from Risofladan, Vaasa, Finland - TR-2 | ecosystem: Environmental > Terrestrial > Soil > Coastal area > Acid sulfate soil | place: Finland: Risofladan, Vaasa | collected...
GCCCTTCTCCGCGGCTCCGGAGCGGCGTCCTCGGCCCGAGCAGGCGCGGCCGGACGGCTCATCGCGAAGCTGCGGCGCTCGGCGTATTCCTCGCGCTTGCCCGCGTTCCAGTTGCGCACCGAGCGGTAGTAGCCGACTATCCGGCTGTAGACCTCGGTGGGTCCGCCCTGCGCGCGCTCCAGCTCGCCGCGCAGCTCCCCGAGCCGCCTCTCGATCTCGCCGCGTTCCATCATCGCACCTCCGCCGTGTCGGCCGCGAGCTCTCGTTCGAGGCTCGCTATCTCGTCCCTGATCCGCGCCTCGCTCTCGGCCTTGCACTTGGGGCAGCTGAAATGCTCCCCCGCGAGGTAGCCGTGCACGGGGCATACGGAGAAGGTGGGCGAGATCGTGAAATAGGGAATTCTGTAGTTCGAGGCGACGGTCCGGACGAGTTCGCGCACCGCGCGCCAGTCGTCGGGAGCCTCGCCGAGGAAGACGTGGAAGACCGTGCCGCCGGTATACGAGGCCTGAAGCTCCTCCTGGTGATCGAGGGCGTCGAAGAGATCGTCGGTGAGGCCCACGGGCAGCTGGGTCGAGTTCGTGTAGTAGGGCTCGCCGGAGCTTCCGCCCGAGCCGCCCGAGGCGCGGATCTCGGGCCAGCGCTCCTTGTCGTGCTTGGCCAGGCGGTAGCTCGTCGACTCGGCCGGGGTGGCCTCGAGGTTGAAGAGCTCGCCCGTCTTCTCCTGGTAGTCCTGGAGCCGGGATCGCATGTGGGCGAGCAGCTCGAGCGAGAAGGCCCGGCCCTCGGCGCTCTCGATGCCCGAGCCGAGGAAGTTCTGGCAGCACTCGTGCATGCCCACGAGGCCGATCGTGTTAAAATGGCTGTCGAAGCTTCCCAGGTAGCGCTTCGTGTAGGGAAAGAGGCCGCCCTCCAGGAGCCGCGTGATCACCTTGCGCTTGATCTCCAGGGATCGGGCGGCGAGGTCCATGAGCCTGTCCAGCCGGCCGTAGAAATCGCGCCGGTCATTGGCCAGGTAGCCAATGCGCGGCAGGTTGAGGGTCACCACGCCGATCGAGCCCGTGAGCTCGTCGGAGCCGAAGAGCCCGCCGCCGCGCTTGCGCAGCTCGCGCTTGTCGAGCTGGAGGCGGCAGCACATGGAGCGCACGTCGCCGGGATCGAGGTCGGAGCTCACGAAGTTCTGGAAATAGGGCGTGCCGTACTTGGCCGTCATCTCGAAGAGTATCCGCGCGTTGGGCGATTCCCAGTCGAAGTCCTTGGTGATGTTGTAGGTGGGGATGGGGTACTGGAAGCCCCGGCCGTGCGAGTCGCCCTCGAGCATGAGCTCGATGAAGATGCGGTTGATCGAGTCCATCTCGGCCTGGCAGTCGCCGTAGGTGAAGCTCATCTCGGCGCCGCCGACGACCGCGGCCCGGTCCCTGAGGTCGGGCGGGCAGCTCCAGTCCAGGGTGACGTTCGTGAAGGGAGCCTGGCTGCCCCAGCGGCTGGGCGTGTTGACGCCGAAGAGGAAGCTCTGGATGCACTGGCGCAGCTCGCCGTCGCCGAGCGCGTCGGCCTTGACGAAGGGGGCGAGGTAGGTGTCGAAGGAGGAGAAGGCCTGGGCCCCGGCCCACTCGTTCTGGAGCACGCCCAGGAAGTTGACCATCTGCTGGATGAGGGTCGAGAGGTGGCGGGCGGGCTTGGAGCTGATCTTGTCGGGCACGCCCCCGAGCCCCTCGGCTATGAGCTGCCGGAGCGACCAGCCGGCGCAGTAGCCCGAGAACATGGAGAGGTCGTGCAGATGCAGGTCGGCGTCGCGGTGGGCCGCGGCTATCTCTTCGGGGTAGATGTTCCTGAGCCAGTAGTTGGCCGTGATCGTCCCGGAGTTGTGGAGGATGAGGCCGCCGAGCGAGTAGTTGACGTTGGCGTTTTCCTTGACGCGCCAGTCGACCTGGGCGAGGTAGCCGTCCATGGTGGAGGAGATGTCGAGCATGAGCCGGGCGCTGTCGCGCATCGCCTCGTGCCTGGCCCGGTAGAGGATGTAGGCCTTGGCGACGGCCGCCTCCCTGGCCTCGATGAGGGCGGTCTCGACGAAGTCCTGGATCTCCTCGATGGCGGGGATGGAGTTGGGGTGGCGCGAGGCCATGAGGGAGCGGAGCCTGAGCTCGACCGCGGCGACGACGGCCGCGATGCGCTCCTCCCTGCTCCGCGGTCCCGAGCCTTCCGCGGCCGCCTCGGCGCCGCCGGCGGGACCGCCCACCGCGTCGAAGGCCTTGGCTATCGCCGCGGCGATCTTGGCGCGGTCGTAGCGCTCGACCTCGCCCGAGCGCTTGACCACCTGGCGCGCGGGCCCCTGCGCCGACTGCTCGCCGAGAAAGGTACGCCACTCGGGGAAGATATCCTGCTCGACACTCATTCCGCGGCCTCCTCGACGCCCTCCGGCGAGCTCTCGCCCGGGCTTCCGACTCCGCCCCGCTCCAGGCGCTCGATCTCGCGGAGGAACTCGTCCATCGTCTCGAACTTCCTATAGACGGAGGCGAAGCGCACGTACGCCACCTTGTCGAGCTCGTAGAGCTTGCGCAGGACCAGGTCGCCGAGCTCGACGCTGGGAATCTCGTTGACCGTCTTGCCCTTGAGCGCGGCCTCGTCCTCGACCTCGTTGACCAGGTTCTCGATGCTGAGCTGGGATACCGGGCGCTTTTCGAGGGCGCGGATGACGCCCCGCTCGAGCTTGGCCCGCTCGAAGGGCTCGCGCCGCCCGTCGCGCTTGACCACCATGAGGGGCTTTTCCTCGATCCGCTCGTAGCTCGTGAACCGAAGGCCGCAGGAGAGGCATTCGCGGCGACGGCGGATGCTCTCGCCGTTGGCGAGGGTGCGCGAGTCGATTACCTTGTCGTCGAGACTTCCGCAGTGTGGGCAGCGCATTCTTCACCCTACTTGGCACTCATTTTGCATACTCAATCTACAATAGATTGTGGTACTTTCAGAATCGGCTACACCATATAGCGCCTTTATCGCCAATGCAAGGGGATCGGCGCCTTTTCTCGCCGTTTTTTCCAGGACGAGGGGCTCGGGTACTGGCCAGAGCCGCCCTTGCCAATTCGCGCTCGACGCGCCACAGTTGAGGATGAGTACCTTACAAGGAGGCCGCGATGGCTTTTTCCGACAAGATGAATGATTTCCTGAGCAAGGGGCTCGCTGGGTCTCGGGACCTGCTCGCCAAGGCCGGCGCCCAGGCCCAGACCTGGGGCGAGATGGGCGTGCTCAAGCTCGAGATTCTGCAGCTCAAGAGCGAGGCCGAGAAAGCGAGCGCCCGGCTCGGGAACGCCGTCTACGCGTCCTTCGTCGAGCGCAGCGCCGCGCACATTTCGGCCGAGGAGCCCGAGTTCAAGGCCCTCCTCAGAAAGCTCTCGGATCTCGATTCGCAGATCGCCGAAATGGAGGAGCGCTACCGGCGACTGGGCGGTTCCGCCTCGGATCTCGACGGCGCCGAATCCGGCTCGTAGGTTCCCTTCGGATGGGATTCCGGAGGGCTCGGCTCATTCGCGAAAAAGTGGAGATACGCAGATGAAAGAATACGTTCGATGCAGGGCCTGCGGCTACATCATGGAAAAGCCCAAGCTCGGCGACAGATGCCCGGCTTGCGGCGTGCCCGCCAAAATGTTCGAGCCCTACGACGACAAGGTTTCGGAAAAGCGCCGCAGGCTCCTGGATATCCATATCCACCCCATCGTCGTGCATTTTCCCCAGGCCTTCTCGGCCTTCCTCGCGGCGGCGGGCATCGTCCTCTTCTTCGCCGGCGGAAGCTTCAGGATCGCGCTCGTCAACACCGCCTCGGTGCTCGGCGTGCTCCAGCCCTTCTCGGTGATCGCGGCCTTCGCGGCCGGCATCTTCGACGGGAGGCTGCGCTTCCGCCGCCTCGACACGCCCTCGCTCAGGCGCAAGATGCTGTTCGGCGGCATCTTCTTCATGCTCTCCTGCGCCCAGGCCCTCGTCGTCCTCTTCGCGGGCCTGGAGGCCGATGCGAGCCTCGCGGCCTTCACCCTCCTCGACGTCGCAGGACTCGCCGTGGCCGTCAAGCTCGGTCTTATCGGCGCGCCGCTCTTCTTCGCGAAGTTCCCGGGCTAGCGGCGCTTCAGGATCCTGCAGACGAAGATCGGCCCCGCCCCGCCCGAGCGGTCGGGCAGGATGAGGAGACCGGGGCCGGCCTCCTCCCCCCGGTCACCCCTCGGGCTGTCGAAATCGAAAAGGCCTCCGTACTTGGCCTCCAGCCGCGCGACGAGGCCCTGGTTCTCCTCGGGCGCCAGAGCGCAGGTCGAGTAGACCAGGCAGCCGCCGGGTTTGAGCATCAGGAAGGCCGAGGACAGGAGCGCCCACTGCCTGACGGCGAGATTCCGGCTCCGGCCTGGGCTCCACTCCGCCAGGGCGCGGGGATCGGCCAGCACGTGGCGCTCGCTCGAGCAGGGGGCGTCGAGCAGGATGGCGTCGAAGGCCTCGCTCCTCGAGCGGCAGAGGGAGGCGGCGTCGCGTCCGCTGACTTCGACCTTCGCGCGCAGATCGGACGGCAGGTGCCGGTCGAGGACTTCGGCGAGGCGCCGGCGGCGGTCGGCCGAAAGCTCGTTCGCGACGAGGCGAAAATCGCCGCCCGATTCGGCCAGGCGCGAGGCGAGGACGAGGCTCTTGCCCCCCGGGGCCGCGCAGGCGTCGAGCACGAGCGGCGAACGCTCCTCGGCGGCCGTATCCTCGGCGGCCGTATCCTCGGCGGCCCTAGGGAGGAGAAGGCTCTGCGCCGCGAACACGGAGGCCGAGTCGAGAAAGTAGGGCTCGCATCCGGCGGCCGCGCGAAAGGGGACCGAATCGGAGGGGGCCAGGAGCGCCTCCCGGAGATCCGCCCAGCGCGGCCCGTACAGCGCGGCGTAGCGCTCATTGAAGGCTTGCGCGCCTCTGATTTTCCCGGTCCGTCCCATGGACCGCGAGTATAGGCGAAGAGGAACGGCGCGGGAAGCCGAGATTGACCCTCGGCCCGGCTCGGCGCTACTGTGTCGCGACATGAAACGAGCCGTGATTTTCGATCTCGACGGAACCCTCGTCGACACCCTCGAGGACCTCGCCTCGGCCATGAATCGCACGCTCCGCGGCCGCGGCTTTCCCGTCCACCCCGCGGGGGCCTACAAGCTCATGGTCGGCGACGGCTTCCGCAGCTTCACCTATCGCGCCTTGCCCGAACTCTCGCGCGACGCTGCGACCGTGGATAGCGTGCGCGCCGAGGCCGCTGCCTACTACGCCGAGCACTGCGTGGACTTGAGCCGTCCCTACGCCGGCGTGCCGGAGCTGCTCGCCGCCCTCGCCGCAAAAAAACTGCCTCTGGCGGTGCTCTCGAACAAGCCGGACGACCTCGTCCAGCGCGTGGTCGTCCGGCTTTTCCCCGCCGGAACCTTCGCGGTCATCCGGGGCGAGACCGAGGGTTTTCCGCGCAAGCCCGATCCCGCCTCGGCCCTCGACATAGCCTCCCGCCTGGGAGCCCGGCCGGACGAGACGGTCTACTTGGGCGACTCGAACGTCGACATGGCCACGGCGCGCGCCGCGGGCATGGTCGCCCTGGGGGCCGCCTGGGGTTTCCGCGGCGAAGACGAGCTGCGCGCAGCCGGGGCCGATGCCGTGCTCGGGACCCCGCTCGACCTCCTTTCGCATCTTTGAAGCTACCATCGGACGAAGTTCTCGATTAGAATCGACACTAGGCATTTACGCAGGAGCGAACATGGACCACGATGAGATCGGCAGGCGCGCACAGGAATACATCTCGCGAGAAGGCGATCCCGCATTCCGTTCGGAAGTGGAGTCGCTCCTGGCCTCGGGCGACTGGAAGGAACTGGAGGACCGCTTCTACCGCGATCTCGAGTTCGGCACCGGAGGCCTGCGCGGCGTCATAGGCGGCGGCTACAACCGCATGAACAGCTTCGTGGTCACGAGGGCCACCCAGGGCCTCTGCGACTACCTCCGCTCGGCCTTTCCCGGCAAGAGCCTCTCGGCCTGCATCGCCTACGACTCGCGGCACTACTCCGACATCTTCGCCGAGCGCGCCGCCTGCGTCTTCGCGGCCAACGGGATCAAGGCTTACCTCTTCACCTCGCTCAGGCCCACCCCGGTGCTCTCCTACGCCATCCGCAGGCTCGGCGCCGACACGGGCATCGTCGTGACGGCGAGCCACAATCCGCCCAAGTACAACGGCTACAAGGCCTACTGGAACGACGGGGCCCAGGTCATTCCGCCCCACGACGAGGGGATCATCGCCCGGGTCGAGGCGGTGAGGAGCGTGAAGACGATGGAGAAGGGCGAGGCGCTCAGGCAGGGGCTCCTCGCGATGATCGACGCCGAGATCGACGAGCCCTACGTCGCCATGGTCAAGTCCAAGCTCATGCGGCCCGAGCTCATCAGGCGCATGGCGGGAGAGGTCAAGCTCGTGTACACGCCCCTGCACGGCACCGGCGCCCGGCCCTTCGAACGGGTCATGAAGGACCTCGGCCTGGAGGTCGTCACGGTGCCCGAGCAGCGCGAGCCGGACGGCGATTTCCCCACGGTGGCCTTTCCCAATCCCGAGGAGGCGGCGGCCCTCAAGCTCGCCCTCGAGCTGGGCGCGAAGGTGGGCGCCGACGCGGTGATGGCCAACGACCCCGACGCGGACCGGCTGGGCATAGCCGTGCCGGACGGCTCGGGGGGCTTCGCCCTCGTCACGGGCAACCAGCTCGGCTCGCTCCACCTCGACTACATCCTCCTCACCCGCCGCGAGCTCGGCCTCATGCCGAAGAAGCCCGCCGCGATCAAGAGCATCGTGACGACCGATCTGCAATCGCGCATCGCGGCGGCCTACGGCGCCTCGTGCTTCGAGTGCCTCACGGGCTTCAAGTGGATCGCCGATCTCATGCGGCGCTTCGAGAGCGACCAGACCGGGCCCTTCTCGGGCGGCTACGAGTTCGTCTACGGGACGGAGGAGAGCTACGGCCATCTGATCGAGCGGGAGGTGCGGGACAAGGACGGCATCTCGGCCGCCGCCCTCACCGCCGAGATGACCCTCTACTGGAGGTCCAAGGGCAAGAGCCTCCTCCAGCGCCTCGACGAGCTCTACCTCGAGCACGGCTTCTTCGAGGAGAAGGGCATCAACAAGTATTTCGAGGGAGCCTCGGGCATGGATGTGATGCGCGGCATCATGGAGGGCTACCGGAAGGCCCAGCCCGCAGCGCTGGGCGGCATAGCCGTCGAGCGCATCCGCGACGTCAAGACCGGCCTCGAATGGCGGCGCGGCGCGGAGTCGGCGGCGACGAAGGTAGACCTGCCCGCGAGCGACGTCATCCAGTGGTATCTCGCCGACGGCACCATGGTCACCGTCCGGCCCTCCGGCACCGAGCCCAAGATCAAGTACTACATCCTCCTGCGCACCGAGGCGGGCGCGATCGGGCTCCAGCGAGCCCGGCAGGAGTCGGCGGCCAAGGCCGAGGCGATCGCCGCCGACATCAGGAAGGTCATCGGAGCGTGAGCTCGGCCGGGACTCTGCCCGAGGACTGGAGGCGCAGGAGCTACCTCGCCCTCGACTTCGAGACCACCGGCCTCGACGCGAAAAGCGAGCGGGTGGTCGAGATCGGGGCTATCCGCTTCCGGCCCGTCGGGGAAGGCCTCGAGAGCGCGGCCTCCCTGGCCTCCCTCGTGGACCCGGGCAAGCGCATGCCCGAGGCCGTGCGCGCCATCCACGGCATCTCGGACGAGGACCTGTACGGAGCCCCGCGCTTTCCGGAACTCGCGGCCGCCCTGCTTTCGCTGGCCGAGGGCGCGACGATAATAGCGCACAACGCGCGCTTCGACCTGGCCTTCCTCGCCGAGGAGCTGGCGCGCATGGGCATGGCCTTCGGGCCTCCGCAGGCGCTCGACACGAGGCTCCTGGCCAAGGCGGCCTTTCCGGGCATGCCGAGCTACAGCCTCACGAACCTCGCCGCGGCCTTCCGCCTGGATGCCGGGGCCGCCCACCGCGCCCTCGACGACGCGGCCACCTGCATGAGGCTCTTCGCCCTGTGCGCGCGGCGCCTGGAGACGAGCCGGCGCCCGGCGGCCGCGCTGAGGCCGGAGCGGCGATGAAGCCCTCCGGCCGCCTCGCTTCGGCCCCCGGCGGCGAGCCGCGAGCCTGGAAAGGCCTGCGGGCCTTCGTGGCCGTGGTCGCGCTCGTAGTGCTCCTCGTCTCGGGCGCGGCGGCCGGAGACAGCGCCTTCCCCTACGATCGGGGCGGCGTGGGCCTGCCCCAGGCGCGCTTCGCCGCCCGGATCCTGGAGCAGGGCCTTCGCGAGCGGGATATCGTCCGTCCCCCCGACCCGGAGCAGGTGCAGGAGCTTTTCCGCGAAGCCCGCAAGGGCGGCCTCGATCAGAGTCGCGTCGCGGGTTCGCTGTTTCCCGGCTCGGCCGCGGTCCTGGCCCTGCTCTCGGCCGAGCGGGATGTCGACAACTTCGAATCGGACGCCGAACACAGCGGAAGAGCCGGTGAGTTCTACCGCGGCGAGACCCTGCTCGTCCGGCACGTGCAGCCTCTGTTCCGGTCCTACGTCGAACTCTTCACCACGGCCTATGACGAGCTGGGCGGCCCTTTCGCGATGGCCGCATCCGGCCCGGCCTTCGCCAAGCGGATGCGCAACGGCATTCTGCCCTACGCGCCGGGTCTCGGGATCGCCCCCCCGCCCCGGTACCAGCTCGCCGACGCCCACCCCTACGCGCTCGACCTGTTCTTCTCCCGCATCGAGCGCCTCTCCGACGGCCAGGAAGGACCGCCCATCCCCTCGCTTTCGGGCGGCATCGTCGTGGCCTCCGCGCGGAACTGGCGCGGAGGGGCGGGCATCGAATCCTGGCGCGGCGGGGGCCTCAGCCCCTCGGCGGGCAACGGCGTCGTCGTCTACGATCCGGTTTCGCGGCGCTTCTTCTCCTACTTCCACATGAGGACCACCGACCGCCGCCCGGGCGATATCGTGCGCCCCGGCGACGTCCTCGGCATAGGCGGCAACACCGGCATGAACGCCAGGCGCCCGGGACACGGGGGCCACGTCCATGTCGAGATCTTCGACGCCGCGGCCGACAGGTCCCTCGACTCCTACCGGATCCTCGATCTCGTGAGGGGGAGGTGACCGAGGGCGGGGACGCTTCCGCGCATCCTCTTTTCACGGCCGCGCCGGCCGGGTTATCATGAGATCATGCAGTCATCGCGGACATCCTACGACCTCGTCGTGCTGGCCGGAGACGTCGGCGGCACGAACGTCAACCTCGCGCTCATAGGCAAGAAGGGCGGAACCTTCACTCTGCTCATCGACCGCCACTACCGCACCAAGGACGAACCCTCGCTCGTGGCCCCGCTGGGACGCTTTCTCGAAGAGACGCGCCGCGAGCTTCCCGGCCTCCGTCCCGAGCTCTGCTGCGTCTCCGGCGCCGGGCCGGTGGTGAACGGCAGGATAACCCTGACCAACGCGCCCTGGGGGATCGAGGCGCGGGAGATCGAGTCGGGCTTCGGCCTGCCCACGCGGCTCATCAACGATTTCACCGCCGTGTCCTACGGCGTCGTCCTCCTCGACCCGGCCAATCCCGAGCAGATCACGAGGCTGCCGCACAGCGACGGCTCCCTGCCCGAGCCCAAGGCCGGATTGCGCGCCATAGTCGGGGCGGGCACGGGGCTCGGCGTCGGTTTCGTGCTGCGCATGCGCGATCGCATCGAGGCCCTGCCCTCCGAGGGAGGCCACATCACCCTGCCCGTCTACGACGAACTCAGCCGCGACTTCCAGCGCTGGCTCGAACGGCGCTTCGGCTTCGTCCCCGGGGCCGAGGCGGGGGTCTCGGGCCAGGGCATAGCGAACCTCATCGAGTTCCTCGCCGAGCGCGCCGGGGAGGTCGGCGACGGCGCCCAGAAGGCCCTCGACGCGCCGCCCTCCGAGAGGCCGGCCTTGGTCGCCGCGGCAGCGGCCACCGACCCGCTCTGCGGCCAGGCCATGGGCATCTTCGTCGAGCTCTACGCCCGGGTCGCGGCCGATCTCACCGCGGCCTTCCTGCCCTCGGGCGGAATCTTCCTCGCCGGCGGGATCGCCGCCAAGAACGAGGGGCTGTTCCTCGCGGGCCATCGCTTCATGTCCATGTTCGAGCGCAGCTATCGCGAGCATATCAGGTCCATCCTGGCGGCCACCCCGGTGATGATCGTCAAGGATTACTCCATCTCCCTGTACGGGGCGGCCAACGCCGCCGTGTCGCTCGCCTAGGAGCGCCGAGGTGGACAGACTTTCGCCCGACCTCCTGGCCGACATGGAATCGAAGGGCATCGACGCCGGCCTCACGCTCTCCATCCTCGACGACTACAACGCGGGGCTCTACGATTCCGTCGGCTCGGTCGCGGCCGCGGGCGTCCCGGCGATCGACGGCTCTTCCGTGGTCGCGATGGGGCCGGGGGCGGTCTACCGCGTTCCCGCGTCCGAGGCCCGCGAACGGCTCGAGGAGCTCGGCCTGGCTTTGCCCGCCTCGGGCGTCGCCGCGGCCTCGGGCGCCGCGGCCCCGGGCGCCGCCGGCGGCGAGGAGCTGGTTTTCAGCCGCGCCGCCCTGGAGGAGATCGGCCGGGCCCTCCTGGGCCGCACCGCCTACGGCGTCCTGAACGGCGGCTCCGCCACGAGTTATGCGGACTCGAAAAAGAATCTCGCCTTCGGCCGCGAGGTCTTCTCCGCCCTCGAACCGGCCTTCGCCGCCCTCGCCCCCCTGTGCCGTGACCGGCCCAAGGGCCTCACGCCCGCCTACCTCAATCCCGACGGCTCGCCCGGCGAGAGCTTTCTCGTCCTCAAGATGCGATCGCGGCTGGTGGCCGCGGCGCGGCTCGGGACAGCGGCGCGGCTCGGCGAAGCCGCCGCCGGCGGAACCCCCGCCGCACCCTTCCTGCCCCTCTTCCAGATGACGAGCGTGGGCAACGACGCCGAAATAGCCCGGGCCTACGCCGCCTACCGCGAGCATCCCTTCCTCGCTCCCCTCGCCCGGCGCCTGGGCCTGGACCCGGTCGAATGGCGGACGGGCGTCCAGCCGATGCTCGCGGCCTACACCCACTCCTCCGAAGGCAGGCCCAAGCGCGTCTTCGACCGCGCGCAGGGGAAGAGCGACTCGGCCCTGGCCCTGCCGGGAGGGCACGGCCAATGCTTCCGCGTCCTGGCCCCGGCCCTGCGCGCGCTGCGCGAGAGCGGTGTGCGCTTCGCCTACCTCGGCAATGTCGACAACCTCGGCTACCTGCCGGATCCGGCCGAGATCGCCGTGCTCGCGCTCTCGGGCAAGCCGGCCGGCTTCGATTTCTCGCTGCGCACGAGCGTGGACGTCAAGGGCGGCATCCTCGTCGACACCGCCGAGGGCGGCCGCACGGTGGCCGACATAGGCCCCGCTATCTCCTTCGAGGAAGTGCGGCGGCTCGAATCGGGCGGCGCCGCGATCCTCTTCAACTGCGCCACCGGACTCTTCGACCTCGACTGGCTCGTGCCCCGCATCGAGGATATCGGCAGGCGGCTGCCCGTGCGCTTCACCGACCAGGACAAGGACGCCGGCCGCTACGCCCAGGCCGAGCAGGTCACCTGGGAGGTGACCTCCCTCCTGCCCGGCTTCGTCGCCTTCGCCGTGGACAAGTACGATCGCTTCATCGCGGCCAAGCTCCTCGCCGAGACCCTGCTCACGAGCGGCGTCGCGGAAGGGGACCCGCGCATCCCCCCCGAACTCGCCGAGACATCGCGGCGCCTGAATCGCGGCCTCGCGGCCAAGCTCGCGGGCCCCTGCGGCCTCAAGCTCGAAGGCGGGCGCTGGGTCCCCGACGACCCGCGCTAGGCCTCCGGCTGCCCGAGCATGGCCCGCAGCGTCTCGGGATGCGCGCGCGCGAACTCCGGGAAGGGCGCGGGTTCGGCTGGAGACGCGCCCGGATCGCGCAGGGCGAGGACCATCCAGCCGACGTCCCGCCATCCTCCGCCTTTGTAGCCGACATCCCGGAAGGTGCACAGCGGGGCGAAGCCGAACTTGGCGTGGAGGGCGAGGCTTCCCGGGTTGGGCAAGGTGATGACGCCGTAGAGATTGACGATGCCGAGCTCCCGCAGGAGGGGAATGAGCGAAGCGTAGAGGGCGCTCCCGATCCCGCGCCCCCGGCAATCTTCGCGGACGTAGACCGAGGTCTCGAGCGACCAGCGGTAGGCCGCCCGCTCGCGGTGCTTCGAGGCGTAGGCATAGCCTAGGACCCGGCCGCCCTCCTCGTGCACGAGCCAGGGATAGGCCGAGCCGACCCGCGCGATGCGCGACGCCATCTCCTCGGCCGAAGGGGCCTCCTCCTCGAAGGTGACGGACGTGCCCTCGACGTAGGGCCGGTAGATCTCGGCCATCGCGGCCGCATCGCGCGCCTCGGCTATTCGCATCGGCTCGGTCCTCCCCTGTCGCCCGAATCAGTCGCCGAGGGCGATGGATATCACCTCCTCCATCCGCTCGACGGGATGGAAGGCGATCCCCTTCTTGACGTGCTCGGGAATGTCGTCGAGATCCTTTTCGTTGGCCTTGGGGATGATGATGTCGCGGATCTTGTTGCGCTTGGCGGCGACCGTCTTCTCGCGCAGGCCGCCGATGGGCAGGACCTGGCCGGTCAGCGAAAGCTCGCCCGTCATGGCGAGGCGGTCCTTGATCCTGCGGTCGAGCACGAGCGAGAGGAGGGCCGTGGCCATGGTGACGCCCGCCGAGGGGCCGTCCTTGGGCGTGGCGCCCTCGGGGATGTGCAAGTGGATCTGCCGGCCCTCGAAGTAGTCGGCGCCGACCCCGTAGCTCTCGGCCGCGGCGTGCCGCACGTAGGTGTAGGCGATGCCCGCAGACTCCTGCATGACGCTGCCCATCTGGCCGGTGAGCTTGAAGCCTTCCTTGCCGGGGTTGGCCACCGCCTCGATGATGAGCGTATCCCCGCCCATGCTCGTCCAGGCGAGGCCCACGCTCATGCCGGGCCGGGTGGCGCGCTTGATGTCGTCGTCGCGGAAGAAGGGCTTGCCCAGGTGCTTCTGCACCGCCGCCTTGTCGATCTGGAACTTCTCGCCTTCCTTGCCCTCGAGGATGATGGCCTTGGCCACCTTGCGGTGGATCTTGTCGAGGTACTTCTCGAAGTTGCGCACCCCCGCCTCGCGGGCGTAGGACTCGGCGATGAAGATGAGGGCGTCGCGGGTGTAGCGCACGACGCCCTTCCTGATGCCGTTCTTCTCGAGCGACTTGGGAATGAGGTAGTGCTTGGCGATCTCGAGCTTCTCCGAGTCGACGTAGCCCGGCAGCTGGATGATCTCCATGCGGTCGATCAGGGGGGACGGAATCGTGTCGAGGGTGTTGGCCGTGCAGATGAAGAACACGTTGGACACGTCGAAGGGCAGATCGAGGTAGTGGTCGCGGAAACTGAAATTCTGCTCGGGATCGAGGGTCTCCAATAGGGCGCTGGAGGGGTCGCCCTGGTAGGAGACGCCCATCTTGTCGATCTCGTCGATCATGAAGACCGGGTCGCGGCTCTTGGTGATCTTGAGTCCCTGGACGATCTTGCCGGGAAGGGCGCCGACGTAGGTGCGCCGGTGGCCCTTGATCTCGGCCTCGTCGCGCATGCCGCCCACCGAGAAGCGGAAGAACTGCTTGCCCAGGGCGCGCGCGATCGACTTGCCGACGCTCGTCTTGCCCACGCCGGGCGGGCCCACGAGGCAGACGATCGAACCCTTGGCATCCTTCTTGAGCTTGCGCACCGCGAGGTACTCGACGATCCGGTCCTTGACGTCCTTGAGCCCGTAGTGGTCGTTCTCGAGGATCTCCTGCGCCTTCCGAAGGTCGAAGTCGCCCGATACCTGGGCCTTCCACGGCAGGTTGCAGACGAGGTCGAGCCAGTTGCGGGTGACCATGAACTCGCTCGAATTGGGGTCCATCAGATTGAACTTCTCGAGTTCCTGCTCGACCTGCTCCTTGATCTCCCCCTCGAAGGCGAAGCCGTCGATCTTCTCCTTGAAGCGCTGATAGTCGGAGCCCTTGGCGTCGGTGGGCATGCCCAGCTCGTTCTTGATGGCCTTGAGCTCTTCCTTGAGGAAGTAGTCGCGCTGGCTCTTCTCGATCTTCTCGTTGATCTCCTGCTGGACGCGCTTCTGGATCTTGAGAAGCTCCTGCTCCTTCTTGATGAAGATGAGGACGCGCTCCATGCGGTCGCGCACGTCGGTCGTCTCGAGGATCTTCTGCTGGTCGTTCTTGTCTATGTTGAGGATCGAGGCGATGAAGTCGGCTATCTTGCCGGGGTGGTCGATGTTGATCATGTTGAGGCGCATCTCTTCGGAGAAGAGCGGATTGTTCTCGGATATCTGCTTCATCTCGCCCAGGAGGGCGCGGGTAAGGGCCTTGATCTCGTCGGTGTCGTCGCCCAGCTCGTCGAGATACTCGACCGCCGCGATGATGGGAGTCTCCTTGGAGAGGAACTTCTTGATCTTGAAGCGCTTGAGGGTGGAGATGAAGATGTTGGCCCCGCCGTCGGGCAGGTTGATCTTCTTCACGATCTTGGCCGCGGTGCCCACGGCGTGCAGATCGTCGGCCTTGGGCTTTTCGAACTCGTTCTTGATCATCACGAGGCCCACCATGCCGTCCGCGGCGAGGGCTTCGTCCACGACTTTGACATCCTCGAGGTTGCCGATCATGATCGGCGTGAAGATGCCGGGGAAAATGGGCCGGCCCATGAGGGGAATGAGGGGAAGCTTGTTGGGCAGGATCTGATCGATGGGGATGATTTCGTTCTCGGGCATGCTGTCCTCCCTTTTCACTGGTTCACGTACGAAAATAAGTTTTTCAGCCTTCCTTGACAAGGTTTTGCCGCCATTTCGGAAGGCTTTGGGGCTTCTTGGGAGGTTTTGAACGAGGCGACAAGGATCGAGGCTGGATTTCGGTTGACCTATTCCGTCACGAGCGATGCCGCGCGGCCAAGCCGCTTCGGGTCCACCCCGAGGGCGGGCACGGCGAGCACCTCCTCCGCTATCCGGTTGCCCAGGCGGAGGCAACGCTCGGGGGGCAGGCCTTGGGTCCGCCCCGCGAGAAAACCGGCCGCGAAGGCGTCGCCGGCTCCGGTCTCGTCGACCGGCCAGAGTTCGCGCACGGGGCTTTCCACGACGGCGCCGCCGCTGGCCCAGAGCGCTCCCCGTTCAGCGCGCTTGATCACGATCTCGAGTTCGTCGTCGAGGAGTCCGAGCCCCTCTCTCAGGGGGAGATCGACGAGGGCCGCGAACTCGTCCTCGTTGGCGAAGAGCAGATCGACCGAGCGCGAAATGAAGTCGAGCAGGAAATCCCGCTTCGCGCGGACGAGGGTCTGGCTGCCCAGGTCCAGGGCCACCGTCATGCCGGCCGCCTCGGCGCGGACGGCGCAGTCCTCGAGCAGTTCGCGCCTATGCGCGAGAAAACCTTCGAGATACAGAAACGCCCCCGGTCTGAAGATCGACGCCGGAATCTCGGCCCGGCTCAGATCGAGGGCGGCGCCGGGCGCGACGAGCAAGGTGCGTCCCCCGTCGGGGCGGATGAGGGCGCAGTAGACGCCCGTCGGCCTGGTCGATCGGCAGAGGCGGCAGTCCACGCCCGACAGGGCCATGTCGTCTCGATAGCGGATCCCGAGATCGTCCTCGCCGACGCAGCCGACGAAGGCGGTCCGCAGCCCGAGCAGGGCCGCCGTGCGCATCGCATTGGCCGCCCCCCCGCCCGCCGAAACCACCGTTTCGCCGAGCAGGTCGAGCACTCTCCCCAATTCCCGCCGATCCAGATGCACGACCGAATTGTTGTGGAAACCGAGCGAAGGGGCCAGATCCTCGTCGACGAAGGCAATGACATCCATCAGGGCGTTGCCGATGCCGACGAGTTCCATGTACAGATGCTACCATGAGCTGTAGCGGCGCACAAGGAAAAAGGTTTTGCCAGGCAAAACGGCGGTTGTGTCACGAACCGTGTGGAAGCCGCACTCGGCTCTGTCCCGCCCGAGTTCGTGCCGCTACGGGTTGCGGCGGTCGCGATCCAGCAACAAGCTTCGCGACACTGCTGCCGGACGCCGCCTTCCCCTTGACCCGCGTCCGAAACGCGTGCTAGCGTCGCGCAGGACGCATAGCCGCCTAGAATGGCGTTTCACCGCCGCATGAAACGCTGTGCAGTTCCGTAGTAAATGAAACTGCTGGTCAAGAAAATGCGCTTGAAAAGCTTATTTTCTCGACCAGGGCGCTTGGCTCAGCTGGTCAGAGCGCCTGGTTTACACCCAGGATGTCGGGGGTTCAAATCCCTCAGCGCCCAACGGAGCCTGTCGCATTCTTCGCGGCGGGCTCTTTTGTCATGAGGCGCCGAGGAAATTCCGGGCGATATGGGCGCCATCGAACTCTTCGAGGCCGCCTCGATTTTCATGCGAGAAGCGGGAGATCCATGAAGGGAGCGGGTCGAAAACGGGATCGGGCGCTGAGCCCCACGCTGAGCCCCACGCTGAGCCCCACGCTGAGCCCCACGCTGAGCCCCACGCTGAGCCCCACGCCGAGCCCCGGGACCGCGGCGGGCGCGGGGAAGATTCCTCGCCGAATCGCCATTGCTCTTGGCGCGGCGGCCCTAGGCCTCGGAGCGGCGGGCCTGGCGGGATGGGCCCTCGACATCGCTCCGCTGCAAGTTCTCGCGCGAGGCTGTTCCGCGATAGATCCCAACGCGGCCGCGTTCGCTATGCTGTCGGGCGTCTCCCTCCTGGCCCTCGCGGACCCGAGCGCCGGAGGACTGCGCGGCGGCATGGCGAAGGTCCTGGCCGGGATCGTGGCCGCGGCGGGGCTTCTGACGCTGGTGGGCGGTCTCTTCGGATTCTATCTCGGGCTGGACATGGTTTTCGGCACGGAGCCCTCTTTGAGCGCCAACCTCGCTTCGGTGCTGTACGGGCGGCCATTCCACGCGGCCTCGCTGAGCTACCTGCTCGTGGGACTGTCGCTTCTCTTCCTCGGATCGAAGAAGGCCGCCTGGGTATCGCGGGCCTCGAGCCTGACCGTCATGGCCCTCGTGTATCTCAACATAGCCGGGTATCTCTACCGCATCGACGAGCTATCGGACGCCGTGAAACATGTCCGCATGTCTCTGCTCGACTTGGCGGCTCTGCTCTTCCTCGCCGCCGGCATCCTCGCCGCTCGTACGGACAGCGGCATCGTATCCAGAATGCGGGGAAACGGCGCCGAAGCCCGGTTCCTCCGCATCATGGTCCCCTTGATATTCATCACGCCGCTGATTCTCGGACTCGTGCAGATCGCCGGCGAGTCGATCGGACTCATGAGCCACCGTTTCGGCGTCGCCTTCCAAAGCCTCCTCGTCGGTCTCATACTCACCCTGATTCTCTCCTACGTCGCCCGCTCTCTCGGCAGGAGCGAGCGGCGGCTGCAGGGCGCCAACGCCGATCTGGAGCGCCTGGTGGAAGAGCTCGAGGAATCCACGGCGCACTACCGCTCGCTCTTCGACTCGTCCTCCGTGGCGATCAGGGAGCAGGATTTGTCGGAGGTGAAGAGCTATCTCGACCGCCTGCGCGAATCGGGCGCGGGCGACGCGCGCGCTTTCTTCGAGGGCAATCCCGACGCCGTGCTCGAATGCGCCGCCCTGGTGCGGTTGATCGACGAGAACGAGGCGTGCCGCAGGCTCTTCGGGGACGCGCAGGACGCGCGGCTGGACTTCAGGCTCCTGCGCTATTTCACCGAGGAGAGCATTCCCGTCTTCAGGGACGAGCTCGTCTGCCTCGCCGGGGGCGGAACCCGATTCGAGAGCGAACTCCGGATACGCGACCTCGAAGGCCGCGAGAAGAATCTCCTGTTCCGGCTCCAGGTGATACCCGGCTACGAGAGGGACCTCTCCAGGGTCCACAGCTCCTACGTGGACATCTCCGAGCGGAAGCTCATGGAGGATAGCCTCAAGAAGTCCATGGCGGCCGCGGAGGCGGCCAGCCGCGCGAAGAGCGATTTCCTGGCCACCATGAGCCACGAGATGCGGACTCCCCTGAACGGGATCTTGGGCTTCCTCCAGCTGCTTCGGAACGAGGAAGGCCGGGGCCGGCGGCGGGATCACCTGGAGGGCATCGGCTCGAGCGCCGAGCTTCTGCTCGAACTCATCAACGACCTGCTCGATATGGCGAAGATCGAAGACGGCAAGATCGAACTGGAGTCCGTCACCTTCGATCTGCGCAAGATCACGAACGACGTCGCCGCCGTGCTGGCTCCGAGACTCGAGGCGAAGCGGCTCGGGATGGCGGTCGAGGTCGCCGAGAATCTGCCGCGCGCGCTCGTCGGGGACCCGCTGCGGGTCCGCCAGGTTCTCCTCAATCTCTGCGACAATGCCGTCAAGTTCACCGAGAAGGGCGACGTCGGTCTCGCGGTGAGCCTCGCGCGGAGCGATGAAGGCCGCGTCCTCCTGAGGTTCGAGGTGAGCGATACGGGAATAGGGATCCGCGAGGCCGATCGGGCGAAACTCTTCCTGCCCTTTTCCCAGGCGGACACGTCGATCACGCGCAGGTACGGCGGCACGGGCCTGGGGCTCGCGATCTGCAGGCACCTCGCCAGGCTCATGGGCGGGGACATCTCGGTCGATAGCGAACCGGGCGAAGGCACGACCTTCTCTTTCACCGCATGGTTCGGCGCCTCGGACGCCGCAGCATGCGGAACGGCGGAGGAGGCGGAAGGAACGGAGGGCACAATGGGCGGACTCGGGAGCGCGATTCTCGAGGGGAGCACGATACTGCTGGTCGACGACAACGAGGTGAACCTGATCGTGGCTGCGAAAATGCTCGCCCTGGCCGGCGCCGCAGTCGTCACCGCCGCCAGCGGCGCCGAGGCGGTGCGACTCGCCGGGGAAGGCCGTTTCGACGCCGTCCTCATGGACCTCCAGATGCCCGACATGAACGGCTACGAGGCGACGCGCATTCTCAGGCAGGAGCTCGGGCTCCTCGAGCTGCCTGTCATCGCCGTCACGGCGAACGCCTTCGTCGAGGACAGGAAGGCATCCCTCGCCTCGGGCATGAGCGATTACCTGTCGAAGCCCTTCCTCTACGAGGAGCTGATCGCGACGGTCGCCGCCTGGGTCCGCCCCGGACGGGAGGACTCGTCCGGCCCTTCCGGAACGCCTGGCGGATCGGGCTCGCGGAGGCGGGAGGGCGGGGCTCCGGGAGAAAATAGAGCATCGATGGAACTCGAGCTGGACGGTATCGACTGCCGGGAAGGCACGGAGCGCGCGCTCGGCGACGAATCCCTGTACCGGGAACTCTTGGCGGCCTTCGTCAAGACCCAGGCGGGGACCGAGGCGCGACTCGAAGCGGACGTATCGCGAGGCGAGATCCAGGACGCCATCCTCGCCGTGCACACGGCCAAGGGCGCGGCCTCGAACATTTCGGCGAACGGCCTGCGGCACGCCGCCTCGGAGTTCGAACGGGCCCTGCGGGAAGGGCCCGAGAGCGCCGCGGGAGGCCCAGGGGAGTCGTTCCGCCGCGAACTCAGGCGAGTCCTCGCTTCGATAAACGGCGCCGGCCTGGGCGGCCCGGCCGCCGGGATCGGGACGGTCCCCGGGCGCCCGGGCGCCACGGCCCCGCTCGCGGACGAGGCGGCCGGCGGAGCCGCAGAAGGAGCCGACGGCGGAGCCGCAGACGGAGCCGACGACGCGAAGCTGCTGGCCGGCCTCGAGCTGCTCGGGGGCCTGCTCGAGCGCGGAGCCGCCGCGGCGGTCGACGCGTTAGGCGACCTGCGGACCTCCCTCGCGAAGGCCGCCGGGGAGGATGCGGCCGCGGCCCTCGAAGACAGCGTGCGGCGCTACGATACGGAAAGCTCGCTTGACACCCTGCGCGGCGTCATGATGCGCCTGCGCGGCGGCCAGGATCGGCGGCCAGACTAGAGCTGAGGCCGGCCCCGGGACGGGGGCATTTCCGGGCATTTCCGGGCATTTCCGGGCAGGCCGCGGCCCGAGCCGCGGTGGCGTCTTGCCCTCTCGGCCCGGAATTGGTATTTTAGAGAAAAGTGATTTATAAATTGTCTCACCTCGTTCTATCTGGAGAAACGGCATTCATGCTGTTGCCGCGCACACGCCGCTTGGTACGGAGATGAGCACGATGAGCGATTCCATCTGGGCCTCGATCCCCCGGCTCGGCCCCGACACCGTCGAACCGGGCCTCAAGCCCAGGATTCTGATCGTCGACGATTCGCCGGAGAATATCCGGCTGCTCGCCGGGATTCTCAAGGACAGCTACGACATCGCCGTGGCCACGAGCGGCGAGCAGGCTCTGAAACGGGTGGAGTCCCCGCCCCTGCCCGACCTCATCCTCCTCGACATCGTCATGCCGGGCATCGACGGCTATGAGGTCATCGCGGCTCTCAAGGCCGGGGAGGAGACGAGGGAGATACCCGTTCTCTTCCTGTCGGCGCTCGACAGCGAAAAGAGCGAGTCCAAGGGGCTCGAGCTGGGCGCCCTGGACTACATCACCAAGCCCTTCAGCCCCTCCATAGTCAAGATGCGGATCGGGAATCACCTGGAGCTCAAACGGCACCGCGACCACCTCGAAGAGATCGTGCGCGAGCGGACGAGGGAGCTGACTCTCACCCAGGCGGTGACCTTCACGAGCCTCGGCACCCTGGCGGAGTTCCGGGATCCCGAGACGGGCAACCACATCCAGCGCACCGCCGAGTACGTGCTGTCGATCGCCCGCAATCTCTCGACCAAGCCGGGCTTCGAGGGGATCCTCTCCTCCGCGATGATAGACCGCCTCGCGCAGTCCGCCCCCTTGCACGACATCGGCAAGGTCGGCATCCCGGACAGCATACTCCTCAAGCCCGGCTCCCTCAGCTCCGAGGAAGCCCTCGTCATGCGCCGCCACGCCTACCTGGGTTTTCGCGCGCTCAAGCAGGCGAGCGAGCTGCTCGGCTCGAACTCCTTCCTGGACATCGCCATGGACGTGGCCTACTGCCATCACGAGCGCTGGGACGGCTCGGGCTACCCGCGCGGACTGGCCGGCGAGTCCATACCCATCGCCGGAAGGATCATGGCATTAGCCGACGTCTACGACGCCCTGCGCTCCAAGCGGCCCTACAAGTCCCCGTTCTCGCACGAAAAATCCCTGAAGATACTCATGGAGATGCGCAGCTTCTTCGATCCCCGAGTGCTCTCGGCCGCTCTCGAATGCGCGGACGAGCTGCTCGCCATATCCGAGCGGCTCATGGACAAGGAGGAGCCTTCGCCGGCCGTCGAGCCCGACTAGGGCGCTAGGCTCCGCCGAGCTCCTTCCCCAAGACCTCGATATGCTCCATGTTCCGGCCGCCGAGCTCCCTGACGCGCTCGGCGACGCCGCGCATCTCGCCGAAAGCCCGCATCATCGAGCCGGCGTCGCTCCGGATGGTGCCGGACAGCTCCATGACCGTCTTCAGCGAGGCGTCGGCCCGCCCGATGCTCGTCTCCGAGGTGACGACGGCCTCCTTCGTGCTTTCGTTCAGGAGTCCGATGCGCTTGATCGATTCCAGAATTCCCGCCGAGTCCGTGGACATGGATTGCATGCCCGTCAGCAGCTCCTCGAACATCGCGGCGAGTCCCCGGATTTCGGCGGTCACGCTCCGGAAGAACGAGATCGCCTCCCCAGCCGCCTGGTCGGTTTCGGCGATCGAGGCTCTCGTCTCCGCGAGGGTCGCCGAGATGACCCGCGAACGGTCGGCGGCCTCGACGGAGAGGGCGCGCACCTGGGCCGCGATGACCGCGAAGCCCCTGCCCGCAGCCCCCGCGTGGGCGGCCTCGATCGAAGCGTTCATGGCGAGGAGGTTGGTCCTGTCGGCGACCTCGGCGATGAGGCCGCTCATCTCGCCCACCTTGCCCACCGAGGCTATCATGCGGTCGACCGCCGTGCGGATGGAGGAGAGCTTGGCTTCGGCTCCGCCCGAGAGTCCGAGCAGCTTCGCGACCTGCTCGCGCTTTCTGCGCGAGGACTCGGCCATCGCCGAGACCGAGCCCGCCATGGCCTGGACCGAGGCCGACTCGGCGGCGACCTCGCCGGAATACGAGGCGAGGACCTCCTTGACCCGGGCCTGGGACTCGACGATCCGCTCGTTCGAGGCGGAGGTCTCGCCGAGGGCCTGACTCAAGACCTCGATGCCGTCCACCGTGCCCGAAACGAGGCCCTCCAGCTTGTGGAGCGAGGAGATGGTTTCCGCCACCGCCGCGGCGATGCCGAGGCCGGTCTCGTAGGCCCCGTCCCGGGCCCGGCGGACCGATCGGAGGGCCAGCTCGAAGCGCTCGCGCTCGGACGCGGCCTCGGCCCGGCGCTCGTCCTCGATCTTGAGGTGAACGGCCGCGCCCAAGGAGGCCAGGATTCCGCCGACGAGCACCGAAGCCAGAGCGAGCGCGAGGCGGCCCGGCGGGACTCCGGCCTGCGCCGAGGCCGGGCCGAAGAGCGCGGGCAGCACGGCGAGGACGAGGCCCAAGCCCGCGAGCACGAGCAGCCGGCGGGGCGAGGCGCCCGTCAGCGCCGCCGCCGCGAAGACCACCACGGCGAGCGGGGCGAAGGAAAGCGCCGCGGCCGAGCCGGAACTCCAGAGCGCGGCCGCCGAGGCCAGGAGAATAGCCGAGGCCGCGGCGAACGAATAGCCGCCGGAGCGCCGGCGCCCGGAAACCCGGTTCGGGGCGCGCAGAGAAGCGAGAAGCGAGACGAGCTTATCCATGCGTTTGCCGTCGAGGTCGATGCGCGGCGGGCCTTAGGCGCCGACGATCTGCTTGATCGTCGCCAGGAGCTGCTCCTTCTGGAAGGGCTTGGCGAGGAAGCCGTTGGCTCCGAGTCCCATGGCCTTGGCCCGCAGAGGCTCCTCGTCCTGCGTCGTGAGCACGATCACCGGGATGGACTTCCAGGCCGGATTCTTCGCCCGCTCCTCGAGGAACTCGATGCCGCCCATCTCGGGCATATTGATGTCGAGGACGATGCAGTCGGGCTTCCCCGCCGCGAGGGCCTGGAGGGCCAGCTTGCCGTTCTCGGCCTCGGAAACCGTGTGGCCGATTTGCGTCAGGCTCATCGATACGATCTTCCTGAGGGTAGCCGAGTCGTCCACGCAGAGAAAATTCATGCATAACCTCCACCACAGATTTCGGTACAGCATAGACCATTGCCATCTTTCTGTCGAGGAACGATACTGACTAACCATGAACGGCAGCGCGGACGATAGCTTCGGACCTCAGCCTGAGGGACGCCCGGATTTTTCGATTCTCGTCATCGACGACGAGCCGACGAACGTCATCCTCCTGCGGGCCATCCTCGAACGAAGCGGCTTTCGCGTCATCTCCGCGGTCACCGGGAGCGAGGGCCTGGCCAAGGCGCGCGAACTCGGGCCGGATCTCATCATCCTGGACATCATGCTCCCCGACACGGACGGCTTCGCCGTGTGCGGCCGCCTCAAGGAGGACAAGAACGCCCAGGAAATTCCGGTGATCTTCGTGACGAGCCTCGGCGACTCCAAGGCCAAGGTCCGGGGCCTGTCCATAGGCGGAGTCGACTACATCACTAAGCCCTTCGACGGCGCCGAGATCGTCGCCAGGGTGCGCATCCACCTCAAGCTTAGGAACGCCAACCGCATAGTCCTGGAATCGCAGCGGCGCAGGCTCGCTGCCCTGCGGGACGCCCATCAGAGCTTCCTGACGGACCTCGGCGCCATGCCCGAGGCCCGCTGCGCCGTCGAGTACAAGCCCGCCGAGGAGGCCGGAGGCGACCAGTACGACGTGATCCGTCTGGGCCTCTCGATCTACGGCTACTTCGTCGCGGACATAGCGGGCCACGGCATCGAGACGAGCTTCCTCTCCTCGGCGCTCAAGGCGCTCTTCCGCGAGAACGCGAGCCTCCTCAACCAGCCCGACGAGACCCTTCGCAGAATCAACACGTTCATGAAGGAATTCCTGAGCGAGGGCCGGCACATCACCGCCTCCTATCTCACGATCAACCGCGCCTCTGCCTCGGCCACCCTCGTCTCGGCCGGGCATTTGCCCGTGATCGTCAGCCGCCCCGACGGCTCGGTCGCTGTTTTCCGGGCCGAGGGCGACATCCTCGGGGTCTTCGACGCGCCCGTCTTCGAGGCGGCCACGATGCCCGCCGGCCCCGGCTCGCGATTCTGGATGTACACCGACGGCCTCGTCGAGGATTTCTCGGCGGGCATCTCCTGGAAGAAAGGGATGGAGCGGCTCGTCGAATGCGTCGCCGGGCTCGGCGACCTTCCGCTCAAGGAGGCCCTGGCCGCGGCTAGCGCCGCTCTGGGATCTCGGCATTCCGCCGGCGACGACCGGCTGCTCCTGGTGTGCGAGGCATGATCGAGCTGTCCTTCGCGGCCGACATAGCCGCGGCCGTCGCCGAGGCCGAGGCGCTCTGCGCCCGCGTGCGCTCGGCTCTCGCCGCCCTCCCCGACTCATCGGACCGCTTCGCGCTCGAACTGCTCTGCCGGGAGGCCCTCGCGAACGCCGTCGAGCACGGCAGCGGCCTCGACGGCTCGAAGCGCGTCCATTTCGAGCTGCGGATACGGGGCGGCCTCGCGGCGGGCCGGGTGAGCGACGAGGGCCGGGGGTTCAGGCGCGTCCCTGAAAGCGGCCGGCGCGCCGAGGCGCTCCTTGAACACGGCAATGGAATCGTTATAATGAAGCGCTATTCCGACCGCCTGCGCTTCGAGGACGAGGGCCGGACGGTCGTCTTCGAGCGGCGGATCGACGAAGGGAGCCAGGCATGAACGAGAATCCGAGCTATCGCCCGGGACGCGACATCGTGGTCGCCACGGTCGACGCGATGAAGGCCGAGCTGAAGGAGCTCATCGCCTCCTCGACCGGGAATCTCACCGTCGACATGTCCGGCGTGGAGATGATCGACTCGAAGGGGCTCGGCCTTCTCATAGCCGCCTCCAACACGCTGGGGGCCTCGGCTCGCAAGCTGCGCATAGTCGGCGCCGTTCCCGACATCGTCGAGCTGTTCAGGGTCATGCGCCTCGACCGGCACTTCGAAATCGACTAACGCGCCGGAAGGGAGCGTCCATGCAGAACGAAAGCTTCCTGGTCACCTTCATCGAGGAATCCGGCGACAATCTCGCCTCGGTCGAGAACGATCTCGTCGAGATGGAGCGCGCCGCGCCCGAGATCGACCAGGAGCTGGTGAACCGGGTCTTCCGCGCGGCGCATTCCATAAAGGGCGGCGCGGGCTTCTTCGAGCTCGCCACCATCAAGGAACTGTCCCATCGGCTCGAGAACGTGCTCGAGCTCATCCGCTCGCGCAGCCTCGCCCCGAACCCCGAGGTCGTGAACATACTCCTCGGCGGCTTCGACCGGCTCAAGTCCCTCCTCGACGACGTCGAGCGCGCGAACGAGGCCGACATCTCCGACGAAGTGGTGGCCCTCGCGGGGCTCGCCTCCTCCTACCTTCCCCCGGCGCGCAAGGCCGAGGCCGTGGAGATGCGCCGCTTCCCCATCCCGGGCAGCGCGCGCGTCCTCGAGGCGGGAGCCCTGCAGATCGACGCCGCCCGCGACGAGGGCCGGGGCATCGCGATGCTGCGCTTCGACCTCATCCACGACGTGCAGAGGCTCGGCAGGACGCCCCTGGAAGTCCTGGGCGCGCTCGAGGCCAACGGCAGCGTCCTCGACTCGGTCGTCGACATCGCCGCGGTGGGCGATCTCGACAGCGA
>Ga0307376_10001445_pt1 | contig 25623 bp, 19 predicted proteins | sample TR2MG_FD_202536 | JGI IMG/M metagenome (GOLD analysis project Ga0307376, IMG submission 202536) | Soil microbial communities from Risofladan, Vaasa, Finland - TR-2 | ecosystem: Environmental > Terrestrial > Soil > Coastal area > Acid sulfate soil | place: Finland: Risofladan, Vaasa | collected...
TATTAAAACGTCACTGTTTGAATAATGTTCCAGTTCTATGCCACTGTAAATGATTATAAATTTGTCCTCCTTAGCTACACCAGCTGCTATTGCCTTTCTCGCCATTGCATCACATACTGAAATTAGCCTATCAGTAAAAAGAGCGACGAACCTTTCACATAAAATATAGATGTAATTTAAGAATTTGTTCTGATACTCAAAGAAAGGCAGGCCATGAACACTGTGAATTATTATCTTCACACCTGCTATCCTGGCAGCCAATCGACCCAGAACACCGGCTTTAGAGCTGTGAGTATGGACTATTGTATACTTCCCTTTTCTAATCAAAAGATATAGTTCAATAAAGGCTAAGACATCTCGAACAAGATTGATTTCTCTTCTCATATGGGGTATTATCTTTAACTTAATTCCTCTCTTTTCAGCTTCCTCTATTAGACTTCCTTCCGGCCCGATGGGCGGTCCTGTCGCTAACTCTACCTCATAATATTCGTTCTTATTTAAGCCCCAAACAGTAAATATTGTATTTTCCTGTGCCCCACCCAAAATTAAACGAGTAATGATATGCAGTACTTTAATTTTTCTCATCTCTTTCCTGTAGGGGACGGACTCTGTGCCGTCCCTCTCTTTGGGCGACCACAGAGTGTCGCCCCTACAATACAGAGCTATCGCTCTACAGCTACATTTTATTAACCCTGTGCAAAATTTCAAGAAGTTTGGGAGCGTTAATTTTAACCGAATATCTTTCCTCGATTGTCTTTCGACCCATGAAACCAAATCTCTCTCTTAGAACTTCGTTCTCAATAAGTTGCGATAACTTGTCAATCCATTCTGCATCAGAATCGGCCAAGAAGCCATTGACACCATCATCGATAATTTCACCATTTATCCCCACTGGAGAAGCAACTGCTGGAATTCCCACTCCCATATATTGAATGACTTTACATCCACACTTACCCAAAGCCCAGTCATCATTGACAAGAGGGGCTACCCCAATGTCAAAACATTGCAAATCTGAAATCTCTCTCTCCCGTCTCCAGGGTAAGGCAACTGTTTCCACCCCGTCAACTCTATAATCCCCTGTACCAATGACAGTTAGACAGATATTGTATCTTTTAGCAAGGGCTGTAAACACATTCCTTAACTGGTCAAGGTAAAATACTGTGCTTTGACTCCCTATCCAACCAATATTTATTTTGTCCCTACTATTTTTCCGTTTAACGCAATATATCTCAGTATCAATAGACGTTGGTATTACTTCAACGTTTCCATTGAATCTTAAGGCATATTGTTTCAAATATTCGTTCCCTGCAATAACATAGTCGCTCATAGCTAAAATTCTGGGGATGCTGTCTCGATACCGAAAATCATAAAGGGGACTTCTCCTTCCCGGTGGCAGAAGGAAGATAGCGTCATCAAAATCGAAGACTAATTTCCTGTTCAACTTCTTGATAAGTCCTTCTATTAAAGGATAGGCGTGTGGCAGGACTTCTTTCTGCAGAAAGACAATGTCGCCTGCTCCAATCATAGTTAAATCTATTAAACGTTTCAATACTACTAGACCAAAATATGGCAGTTTATTGATAGGCCTATGGGTGTTATATACTCTTGTAAAATGATTAGAGGAAATAGCAGGGCTAACTCTGAAATTTACGCCTTCCCTTTTAAGGAAATCGAGATACTGATAAACGCGATGCCTACTGGAAGGTCCTAATTCTGAAGTTTGCGTTAGAAAGATAACTCTCATAAATTAGAATCCAGCCTCTCAAATTGCTATCCCGATAAATCGGGACAAATTCACTTTTGCTTCAATATATCTTCTACTTTCTTTAAGTTCAATCTCGCCTGTTCATAGTTCGGATTAATCCGCAGGGCTTTCTTGAATTGTCGCACTGCCTCCCTCAGTTCTCCCATTTCAGCAAGGGTAACTCCAAGGTTATTGTAGGCTTCAACAAGCCGACGGTCGAGATTTACAGCTTCCTGGTATTCCTTTAATGCTTTATCGTATAGGCCCTTTTTTCTGTATATATTCCCCAAATTATTGTGTACTCCTGCGAGATTAGGATTAATTTCCAGAGCAAGCATATACTCTCTTATTGCCTCTTCGTATAAGCCTTTGTTAACATAAAGGATGCCCAAATTATTGTAGGCCTCGACGAGATATGGATTAATCTTTAAGGCTTCATCGTACTTTTCCATTGCTTCTCCATATAGACCTATATTCCTGTAAACATTTCCCAAATTATTACGTGCCTTCTCATCTACAGGATTCAACTTTATACTCTTCTTATACATAGCAATTGCTTTATCGTAGTCGCCGCTCATGCTATAGTAAGTTGCCCTGTCAAAGTAGAGACTTGCCATAAAAGGCTTGGTCCCCCAGAGCAGAAGAAGAACGGTTATGACTACTATTGCGCTCTGTCTTATTATCGAAGGACGGATATTCTCCTTAGTTTTTTCTAATTTACTACTGCCAGTATTTAACAACCCAAGCCAGAGCCAGAATAACATGCTTGTTGTTGGCAAATAGAAAGAGTAATGGAAAAAGCTATGAATCAGTACTGCTGTAAGACTCGACATAATGATGATGAGTAAATTTGGAGAATATGTTGACCTGTTTATTTGCTTAAGTCTCTTAAGGCCTGTCCAGTAGAGAGTCACAATAAGCCAGAGAAAGGTTCCTAAACCTAATATGCCCGTATTTGCGGTTATTTCCAGGTAGTCATTGTGGATGAACTTTGATAATCCCTCAAACCTTCCGTATTTCCTTGTCCTGAGATACTTACTTTGATATTTTGTATGTATCTTTTCAAAAGTGCCAATACCGGTGCCTGACAATGGGTGCTCTTTTATTATGTCAATGCCAGTGCGCCACATAACAAATCTGTGCCTTGTCGCCGGATCTTTGAGGTCAGCAATGGAGAGAAATTTCTTAGTAAAAGAACCGCGCTTCCTGTAATCATATCTTATCAATAAACCAAGGCAAATAACCATTAAAGAAATAATAATAAGAGATTTTTTGCCAAACAGGCTCTTAAAAATTTTTTTCATCCCTCTCTCTGCCATCAGTTTCGCGCCAGCAAAGAAGGCCATAGCTCCCATAAATCCTACCCAGGCTCCACGGGTGCGTGTATAAATTAAGGCAATCAGAGTTATTATCGCGACTAAACCAACTATTATCTTTAATTTTTTACTAATTTTTTCAAAGAGAAGGCCTGCACTTACCGGCATGGTAAACACCAGAAAGCTTGCCAGAACATTTCGGTTCTCAAAAGGGCCTGAAATATAACCGCTTCCAACAACCTTTAAATTTAGCAAATCTATCCCAAAGTACTGACCTATGCCGTAGATTGAAATCAACCCTGAAACGAAGATTAATGAAACCATTATTCTTCTTATCTGTTTTCCATCCTTAATAACATTTGACGCAAGGGAGTATAACCCGGCAAGGAGAACAATGGAGAACAGGCTATATACACTAATGTAAATATCGACCGAAGAGAATAACGATATACTACAGGCAATTATATAAGCAATGATGGGATAGTTCAATCCACTTTTGACTAATTTGTATCTGCCTTCCGTTAATAGATATAAACCGGTTCCTATAATGACCAGTACCTGAATAAACGTTATCTTCATTGTTGATATAAACCAGGGATTATGGATAAACCTTGCATAGAGAAGCGGTGTTCCAATAACCAGTATCAATATGATGACCATTATTGTTCTGTTGATATTTTTCTCATTGGCTCTATTTTTCAATCCAATATCCTTTTTCTCATATCCAAATTTCCCAAAATCTCCTAATAACCCCACATAAATCTCTTAATATTTCTCTACTTCCTCGGGAGTACTGTTTGTCGTGGTTGTTTCCATTCATTGAATTGACTGATATGATGGCGGTTCTATATAATGTTTTCAAAATCAATCCCAAAAGGTCCATCTGTTTCACTATCCATTCCGAAAGAATTCCATAGTGTTTTCTGAAAAACCTGTGTCTGCTTTTGTATCCCTGAATTCTCATCTTAGGCATATTCAGGCCGGCGCTTTGACCTCCATAATGAATTATTTGCGCTAAAGGGATAAAGTATATCTTCCATCCTTTTTTCTTAATCCTAAAACACCAATCTATATCCTCATAATACATATAAAATTGCTCATCCATTAATCCTACCTGACTAATTATTTCTCCTCTTACCATAAGAGCTGCGCCCGTTGGTTGGTCGACTTCTCGAATATCATTATGACCCCAATAACCAATTCGATGCCTTCCCATAACTTTACTCTTTGGAAATAACTTTTCCAGTCCCGTATTTTCAAAGAAGGCAGTAATTAAAGTGGGAAAACTCCTGCAGGATGGTTGCAATCTTCCATCAGGATACAGTAACCTACATCCTAATGCACCTGCATGGGAATTTGCTTCCATAAATTCTACCATTTTGTCTAATGCATTGGGTAAAACAATTGTGTCTGGATTTAGCAATAGCCTGTATCTTCCTTTGTTCTCTCTTAGACCTTGATTAGTAGCCTTGGCAAAGCCCAAATTTTGGTGGTTTTCTATTAACTCAACCTCAGGAAATTCACTCTTGACCATATCTACACTGCCATCACGGGAATTATTGTCTACGATGGTTACTTCAAAACTTATTTTTTTTGTATTGCCATAAATAGACTGTAAGCATTCCCTTAAGCGATGCTTCACATTGTAATTAACAATTATAATCGATAAATCGACCACTTCCTTGCCTTTCTATGAATGCCCACTTGGTCGGGTATCGTTTACGGTGCCATCTGGTCGGGCACTCTTTAGAGTGCCGATTCCGTCACCCTGAAGGGTGACCGACCTATCCTGGTCATGCATGTAGAGATTGTGTAGAATTTCGGATTTAGAATTTTCAAATACCTATGGTATATGGAGTGTTAGCTATAGTCCTGTTGAGATTATTTGTCCCTTTGGTAGGCGAATTGCGATAGAATAAAAATTTGAAAAATTATATCAAAATCGAGGAAGTTTGTCAAACAAAAAAGCGCCCTTCGGTTTTCTGTTTGACAGGTCAGTGTTCAATTTGCTAAACTTTTCTACAAATTTGTGTGTAATTTTTTAGCTTTCTAATTTATCGTAAAATAAAGGAAATTATGGAAATAAAAGAATATCTTAAAATAAAAAGAGAAGAAATCGATGAAGCATTGGAAAACTGCCTTCCCAAGGAAGATGCATATCCCCCCAAGATACATCGGGCAATGAGATACAGTCTATTGAATGGCGGCAAGCGAATCAGACCAATCCTCACCATGGCCACATCTAAAGTCGTGGGAAAGAAGGCTGACCTTCTAATGGCTGCCTGCGGTATCGAACTAATTCATACTTCCTCTTTGATTCTTGACGACCTTCCCTCAATGGATAATGCCAATTTCAGAAGAGGACGACCAGCAACCCATAAGGTATTCGGCGAAGCGGTAGCAATACTGGCTGCCTATGGCCTGTTAATGAAAGGTTTGGCCCTTATCGCTCAGAATTGCCGAAAAGCTAAAATAGATAATAAGGTTGCCAGTCAAATTATGGAAGATATTTCGGAAGCAATCGGTTCTTGCGGGATGATTGGTGGACAGACGGTCGATTTGGATTCTAAAACTATGGATTTAAAAACACTGGAATATGTCCATACACACAAGACAGGAAAACTTTTTGTGGTAGCCTGTGAGATTGGGGCAAGACTGTGTAGAGCATCTGAAAAAAAGAGACAGGCTTTAAAGAATTACGCCAGAAATATTGGTTTAGCCTATCAAATAAGAGATGATATTTTGGATTTTACGGGTAAAAGAGAACTGACAGGAAAAGATGAAAGCAAAGATAGAAACAGAGCGACATTTGTTACCGTTCTGGGAATGGGAAAGGCAAGACAGCTTGCTGCTAAACTGGTAAACTCCTCCATTCATAGCCTGAAGATTTTTGTCACAAGAGGGAAAATCTTAAGGGAATTGGCAGAATATATTTTAGAACGAGAGAATTAGTGAAGGAGTGGCGAAGCTGAGCCTCGTGGCCCAATATGTTAAGAAAACTTAAAATCTATTGGGAACTTATGAGACCGTTTACCCTCCTGTCTCCCACAGTCGGGTTTATAAGCGGAGGCTTAATTGCTATTGGTGCCAGTAGTCAAATAGTGCTGACCTTTACCTATGTCTATCCAATTATTCTGGGTGCCCTCTCTGCTGCGTTTCTTAATGGAGCCTCCAATATTGTAAATCAATATTACGATATCAGTATCGACAGAGTAAACAAACCAAACAGACCCCTGCCTTCAGGCAGAATTTCTCTAAAAGAGAGCCGGTTGTTCAGTATTCTGCTTTACTCCTTCTCATTCTTTTTAGCATACCTGGTTCCTAACAAGCAATTTATTATTATCGTTCTGATGACTGCTCTAATTACCTACGCTTACTCCGCACCGCCTTTTAGAACCAAAAGATGGGCAATAGCAGCCAATCTAACCATTGCCATTCCCAGAGGATATCTCCTCATAGTCGCTGGCTGGACAGCAGTGAGAAGTTTCTTTAATTTTGAACCCTGGTTCATCGGCTCCATATTTGCGCTTTATCTTTTGGGCGCTGCCTCTACCAAGGACTTCTCTGACATAAAAGGTGACAAGATGTACGGATGCAATACGATTCCTATAATTCTCGGAGCCAAGAAAGCGGCAATCACCATCGCTCCTTCTTTTGTATTACCATTTCTATTAATTCCATATGGCAAAATTAATGGCATATTGACCGGGTCACCCATAGTATTATACCCGTTAACGGTCATCCTTGTGGCCTGGGGCAGTTACACTGCTTATTTAGTCCTGAGAAAACCCGAAGAACTGACCCTGGAAGCAAATCACATCTCCTGGAAACATATGTACCTGATGCTTTTAGTAGGACAGATAGGTTTTGCCTTAGCTTACCTTGTTTAGAGAGGATTTTTGAAATGGAAGAGAAAAAGAAAATAAAATCAATAATAAATGATATTATTAAAGGGATCAAATTTGGCCTCATCTTGGGCCTGACTGTAGGATTTATCATTGGTATTGTAAAAGGCGTGAGTCTGGTCTCCTCGAATGCATACTTCCAGAATTCGTTACATAATCTTGCTTTAGCTACGATACAACTTAGTCTTAACAGTGCAGTATCGGTATCGGTTATACTAGCCATAGCAGCAATTATTTCTTTGATGATGATTAAAATTTATAGAGAAAGTGGATTAGTACTTATTTCTTCTTTTATGATATTGTTATACATAGCGAGCTTCAGACGAATAAGTCCATTCAGTTACCTTTCATTTATTTTAATGCTTTACGGAGTATTCTACCCAATCGGTATCAGTACAAAACTACGAGAAAAATTTAGCTTCTTAAATAAGGTAGCTAATGGAAAATTGGTACTGGTGCCAATTATCTTAATCCTTATCTGTAATGGATTTATCTATTCTTATCGGTTGAATACTCGCCCTAAAGGGCCTAATATAATCCTCATCTCCATTGATGCCTTGAGAGCAGACCACCTGAGTTGTTATGGATACCACAGAAACACATCTCCCAATATTGACCAGCTAGCAAGTCAGGGTGTTCTATTTAAAAATGGTTTTAGCCAGGCGTGCTCAACCGTAGTTTCCCACAGCTCAATCTTCTTATCTCAATACCCCTGGACTCATAAAATTACAGGGTCTGAAAAAAAGATAGGAAAATCTTCTGTCACTTTAACTGAGATTTTAAAAAACTGGAATTATATAACAGCTGGCTTTGTGGGCGGTGCATTTATGTCCTCAATATATGGCTTTGGTCAGGGATTTGATTTCTTCTTCGATAGAATAAACACATCGCGCACCATAAAATTTCACAAGGATAATATATTTAGATGGTTGGAAAAAGTTAAAGATAAAAAATTCTTCCTATTCCTTCATACTTATGATGTACATTCTCCTTATGATCCCCCTATGCCTTATCGCACTCTCTACATTGGAAATTACTCTGACCAGCGAGCTCTAAGCACACTAGGCGATTATAAGCTTACCGCTCTGAACCTTTCCCCAGAAGAGATTGACTACCTGATTGCTCTTTACGATGCAGGAATCAATTATGTAGACGATGAAATTGGTGAGTTGGTTAAGAGGTTAAAGAAACTCAATATCTTTAATAATTCTGTTATTATAATTACTGCGGACCACGGGGAGCGTTTAGGTGAAAGGGGTAGGGTCGGTCATGGAGGAGAAGCCAGCAGAATAGTAACACATGTCCCTTTAATAATGAGAGTTCCAGGAATATGTCAAGGAAAAGTCGTTGAGGAAATAGTGGAGAGCATCGATATTACGCCCACGATACTGGATATTTTAGATATTTCTCTCCCTGAATGGATGCAAGGGAAAAGTATTCTACCATTAATAGAAGGCAGTGAGATTGAAGGAAACTTCATTGCTTGTACCAGCGAAGAATGGGGAAATGCTCCCTTCTCGAGAGCAATAAGGACAGAGGAGTGGACATACATTATGAATCGGAGAGAACCCGATGAGCTGTATGACAGGATAAACGACCCAAAAGAACAGAGCAACATAATCAAAAAGAGACCACTCATAGCCCAAGAACTAAAGAAGCAATTGGAAGATTTCATCGCTTTGACAAGCGAAGGAAAGCCGCAGGCAACTGAGGAAGTCCATATTGATAAAGAACTCAAAGAAAGGCTAGAATCGTTAGGGTACCTACATTGATTGGTCTACCTCAGGAAGAGTTTAATCCCGTAGTAAGTTCTGAAAATTATACGCATCATAGCCAGCTTACAGCTATAGATGAAATCATCAAAGCCATAACCTTCCATAAAATACCTTCCTTCGTAGGGCAAAACTACCAGGCTTACTCTTATTTTGGGAGCAATATCAGTGGGAATCGAGTTCTTTTTGCAAGCTTCATACATATGGCGGAAAATTAGGAGCATATCCTCAGACTTTGGTGAAGGCTTTGTCTGGTAATCTGTGCCTGCCAGAGGACGGAATATACAGATAGTGGGAAATGCGCCTACGCTGGTAATATAATCTATTGCCTTAAGTGTGTCTCCAATTGGCTCCAAACCAGCAATAATCTCCCCGGAAACCTTACCTTTGCCCATTTTTGCGACTGTATACTCCATAGCTCTGAAAAAAGTCCCCTGGCCTAAAGTTATTGCCTTACCAGGACATACTTCTTGAAATACTTCCTTATTGAAAAATTCGAAGCAGAATGAGAAATGGTCTGCTCCCATTTCCATCATCATATCATATTTGGACAGTTCTTTCTGTGGTGGGCATTGGACTCCGATTAGAAGACCTGTCTTCTCCTTGACCGTCTTCACATAAGGAGCCAGAATATCTAAAGCCTTTCCTTCACAGTAGCCGGTATTGAAATGGACGAAAGTTATTCTCGACTCTTTTCGAGCAGCAACTGCAGTCTCCACCACGTCCTGGACACTCTTCTCCGCCTCTTCAGTAACTCCCACATTGAGTCCTGTGGCACAGAACTTGCAATTCTGTCTTGGCTCACTTAGCCAATAGCTGCACACTCTGGCTGGATATATTGCTAAATATGTACCCTGCAACATACCAACTCTGGACATCAATGTCCCGTTACTTGTTCTCTCCTGATACCAAAAAGGTTGAGAAGGTATTGTGACCTGACATAAGTCATTTCCTTCTTTTGTTATATAATATTTGCCACTCCTTTTTATCAGAAGAAAAGGACTCTTCTTAGCAAACTCTTCTAGAACAGGTACGTTAGCATATAGGTTATCCGGAAGAACCATCTCCAGGCCACTTCCCAGCCCCGCTCTTATGCGGGAAACCAGGCGAGCATCCTTCTCCAAATTGCAGCTGGGGTCAATCTTCATACCTTTGCAAAATAGATCTAACTTCAATATTCCTGGATTCAACTTTTCCAAGTGCTTTTTCATTTCAATTAGCTACCCGAAATTTTATTGGTTTTCCATCCATCTCTTCTGGAATTGGCAGGTCGAAAATCTCAAGTACTGTGGGTGCAATGTCAATGATGGAAGGCGATTCTCCAGCAAATTTTTTATTGGAAATAAATATTCCTTGGGTTATGGAGGGGTCAAAAGAACAGTGGTCTCCGCTCCAGTTCGATTTATTTTCCATAATTATTTCAGGAGGGATACCTCCCAGTGCAGTCTGCCAGGATACCCTGTAGCCTTCATTAAAGCCAACTACCAGGTCAGGAGCCTCCTCTAAATACTCTCCTTGGTAGATATCTTCTCTTTTATAAACATCCACTATTACTCTTTTACCAGTGACCGGGTCTCTCAAATTTTTCAGTTTAGCTACTATCTCTTCCCCTAAACCATTGTACTCATCGTCTGGCTTCACTATCCCATATGCTTCTCTACCTTTTAGATTTATGTAGATACAGCCCAGCCCTAAAGCATATGCCTTAGTTCTCTGCCAGTCAACATTTGGCCAGAACTCGCCCTTGCCAAAAAGGTCCTCCAATTTGTATTCTTTCCCTTCCTGGGATAAGAGGGTCATATAGCCATTCTTCACTAACCATGTATTAAGATTCACTGCTTTCCTGAATGGATGAAACCCGTGATCGGAAATTAGAAAAAGGGTGGTGTCCTCATCCACAAAAGGCATAACTTCTCCCACTATTTCATCCATCTTCTGGTAAACTTTCAATATGGCATCGCCATATTTCTCTGCCTTCTCTCTATCATAAGCAGGATGAGTCTCATCAATCAATCTCCAGAACATATGCTGCACCTTATCGCTCGCTTGAAAAATAAAGCTGAACAGGTCAAAATTTTTCTTTTCCAGCATATTCATCATTATTTCTTCTCGCTGATTCATGGTATAAAAGAGGTCTTCTAAAAAAGTCTTCTCGTCAATTCTCTTTTCACTGAGAGCCCAGGTATCGATAGCCCAGCCCAGGGTCTTATATAGCCCTATCTCTTCAGCCAGTTTTCTGCAAAACGATTTTGGATAAGAAATGGGAAATGGTGATTTTTTGGGATAGAAGTTTATTGGACATAGATAGAGCCTGAATTCAGGCTTGATGCTTATCAAATAGAATCTTCCCATTCCATATACTTTAATTAAAGGATTCATCTTAAACTTAATCGCGAACCAATCGCTCCAGTTGCCAACTTCCAGTTTCTCTTCTCTATTCTGGATCTTTATTATGACTTGTTTGTCGTTGATTATCTCAATCTCCAGAGGAACCAATATTTCTTCGCGCCTCCTCGATAATCTATTCCTTGGCCCGTGAATTACAGTCTTTATCTTTCTATCTTCTATTTTGACCTCGCTGATTTTTCCTCCCATCTCCGTATCCCCTTCTTCCCTCACATCCGTACCATAATAAGAGAAGGTTCCCTGTGTCCCACGAATATCGGGTACACCCAGACCGGAAAGAAGTTTCCCTCCCACAACCTTCTCGGGAGGAAATGTGACCGGTGCCTGTAAGACTACGCACCTGAGCCCATTCCGGGAGGCTATCTGCCAGAAAGATGTCCCTTTTCTATTGCAGGTAATGCTCGGCTTTTCCACAGGAAACAGCCGCAATAAGAACTTACCTTCACTGAAAGAGGTAGTAGCGAAGTCAGGCATATAAGTCTGAGGGTCTCTTTTGAGAAAATCGAAAATGGACGTCTTACCTGGATTGGTGCCCGTGGCAAAGCTGGACCAGGCAACAGGCGATTCCGCAGGATTAGTTGTCCCCAATTCTAAGAAAGTTCCTCTTTCTTGAAGACTTTTTATGTTGGGCAGTTTCTCTTCTTCCATCCACTTTGATAGCAAATCCGGGTCAATTCCATCAAATCCTAAAATGATGACCTTTTTCTCTGAAAGACCAGTGTTTGCTTCTCTCTTAACAGAATTATAAAAAAAGAATCCTCCAGAAACAGACAAAAAAAGTATAATTATAAGTAATAAAAGAACCGTCTTTCTCTTAAGCATAACAACCCCTTCGCCCTCCATATCTAAGGGCCACTCTTCACCTGAAAAAAGCGTGAAAGCGCCATATTTGAATTTGAAAAACTGGTTTAGCGGTCTCTCGTAAGCAAGATGAGCGAAATCTATTTTTCGCTTACGCAATGTTAGGTGCCGTCTTTTTTTATGTACACTACAAATTTGTCAGAAGCTTCTCTTTGATATCTGTTTCTTTTGAACCATGTTGAGGATTGAGCAAGGAATGTTTTTTCAAGCCCTGGGAAAATACCAACACACTCAATTTTCTGAAAATCATCAATATCTGTTAAATCTTTATCCTTGAATTTCGCTTTTATCTCCTTCCTAAGGCGTTCGCTGAATTCTGAATTATGAACAATACAGTCTGTCTCAATCCATATAAAATAATGGTTGTTTCTATTGCCTACTAATTTCAAATAAGTTGAAATTGAAATGCTCCATTCAAAATTATCCACAGGGTCCGAGGCAATTACAATTTCTGAATCTTCATTTGTATTCTCTGCAATCGATTTAAGGAATGAATTGGTTGCAACTCCCTCGTTTGTAAAAGCCTTAGCTATACGTATAGTAGGCTCAACCTTAAACCAAAGCATAATAATCAGCAATATGACAAATATTTTTTGAGAAAAATAGCTTATTTTTCCGGACTTATTAATCTCTCTTTGCAAATAAATAATTAAGACAGAAAATGCCAAAAAGGCAGGGAGAAAATATCTATCCCAAAAACCCGTTTTATTGTATAAAAATGCCTGTGGAAAAAATATTAATGAAAACAAGATAATTATTTTTAAAAAGTTATCTACAAAAACTTTAAATATCTCATAGATTGAAAACTTTTGATCATTATTCAGCCGCGACCGCATAATCAAAAACACCCCAAATAAAGCCAAAATAAAAGGTCCTCTTCTTATAGTAAAATATATTGACCTTCCCAATAATCTGAATAAATGAATATTTTGATCCACGCCTACATAGCCTAATTTATTTGTCCCGACAAAGGCGATAATGATATATAGTTCAATTAGCATTATCAATACCAGAAGACTTATTGAAAATAAATTTTTGTAAATAGCCTCCATAAATGAAATTTTATTTCGCGAACTATAGAGCCATATTTTCCAAAATAATATCGCGGGAATTAAAACTATGAAGCTTTCCTTGCAAAGTGAGGTTATAATTAGAGAAACAACAAAAGCCAAATTATAAAGAACATTATGCCTGTAGGCGTAAACGCTCTTTGCCAAAAAAAATAAACATAAAGCGAGAAAAAACATTCCTTGCGTTTCAGCTGGACCCAATCTCCACCAGATTGCAGCCTGTGGTCCCAATAATGTCAAGAATGAAAAAAATAATGATTGAGCAAATGAGAAATTGGCATTACGGGCAAAGAGATAAAGAAAAAAGGCACAGAAAGCGGCAAGCAAACCATTATAGATATACCACAGAGTAAAATTTATTCCAAACAATCGCGTTTGTAGAACCCTGTGTAAATAGTAAAAAGGTCTAAAGCGTTTATTTAGATCGTTTGAAATTACCCCTTTCGCCACGTGACAAAAGTCTTTATGCTTGAGCTGATCGTTGATTCTAACCATTTCATGATCAACTGTAAAATGAAACCCGGAAAAAAGTGTACCAGTAAATGCAAGAAATCCGAACACCAAAAATAAGAAACTAATAAGTACTATGAAATACTCTTGCGTTTTTGTTGCCTTTTTGAATTTAATGATATCTTTAAAATTTATCATGTAAATCTCAATTGTCTCGTGGAAGACGTTTTTCTTTCGAAATTTCTTTACATTATCTATAATCACTACTACAGGTTTAGCAAATGCGCCCCTTCAGTCCCCCAGGCACCTCTCCGTCAAGAAGCTTGCATTAGAGATAAAATTGAAAAAAGGAGCGGTAATTGTCGCTTTATTTATACCAAATTTGATTGTTTTTATCAATAATAATAAGAAACAAATAACCCTCATTCACTACGGTAGAAATTAATTAGATAGGAAACATAGGAAGGCATCTTTAGAGTATCAATTGGTAGGCCACCATTATGGTGTCTTTTGTGGTCGTCCGCTCTCTTGTAGCAGCAAAGCCTAATCTTTATCTCCATTTTAGGCGATTGTTCTATCGCTACAACTTCATCTTTTAGCGGAAGCAAAGTCCCCAAAAATTATTTACACAAACGGATAAGCTGCCAGAATTGAAATAAGCCCAAAGTGTTGATATAATTTACCAAACATGGTCTATGGTTGCAAGATAAAGGACTTCTAATCACTTATTTCTATGTGCTTCGCCCAATAACATATATAATGCCAAAACTAAATATAATTCTCTCGATTAATAAAATTTATTGTGCATAAGTTAGCAACTACAAGAAAAAATAATAGAGCGAAAAATTCTGGCTTTGAGAGTCCGTATTTATATTTAAGACCATCTTCACGTTTAAACTGACGCTCAGTCCCATTAGAGATGACTTGAAAGCTTACATTGTCTTCTTTCTTTACGTTGATGTACTACCATTTTCTGCCCATCATATTCGTATATAGTACAAAGTAATTACTGGTTCTTTTTACTACTCCTGGAAAGCGATATCTAAAGACACGTGGCGTCACTCATTTTCACCATGGTTCCCGTTTTGTATTATTCCTAACTCTATTTTTATGAATTGAAAATCTCATACGCAGAAGACCAGCTAGGAACTGCAATATGACCTTTGTCATATAAACTCTTGTTTTTACGTCTTCTGTCCATTTTACGGGAATCTCAAATATTCTATATTTATTATACTCTGCCAAAAGTAAAAGCTCTGTGTCAAAAAACCAATTATTGTTCTTCACCAGTGGAACAATCTGCTTCGCAACATCAGTTCTTAGTGCCTTGAACCCGCATTGCGCATCTGAAAATCTATTAAAAAATAAAGCTTTAATCAAAAAATTATATATTCTTGAAATTATTTTGCGCTTTAACCTTCTTTTCACTCTCGAGCCCTGCATTAATCTTGAACCTATAGATACATCAAAGCCACAAGTTATACCTTCAATTAAGAGCTTTAAATAACGTAAATTAATAGAAAGGTCCACATCCGTATAACATACAATATCAGCGTTACTTTCAAGGAGCGTCTTTCTAAGAGCATAACCTCTACCTTTCACCGGAATGTGGACATATAGAATCCTCTTATATTCTGATGCTAAGTCTGTTGCGATTTGCGAAGTTTTGTCAGTAGAAGCACTCTCAGCTATGATAATATTCCAAGAAAAATCAGCTGTTTTCTCTAAATAATTATATAAGATAAGCACATTTTTTTGTAAGCAGCCCTCTTCATTATAGACGGGAATTATTATATCTACACTTAATATTTTTTTATCCATATTATCCAATCCTGAATTTTATATTAACATCTCTTTTCTTTATTATCAATGTCTTTTAAAGCTATATGAAAATAAGCCATTCTACCTATTACCATACATGCAAGGATGATCTCTCTATAAATAACCGACCGCCTGGTATGAAGTCCCCTGAAAAAACACTCGACCACCTCTTTTACTTCCAGGCATGCCGAGGCTCAGCACTTTGACCGTCTGCGTATTAAACACCAGTTGAGACAAGATGGACGACGAACATAATAATTGCTCTAATTTCTAAAGCGAAGGCACAAAGAACCCTTGTTGCCGCTGTCAAGCTGACGACCTGGCAATATTCTCACGAGTACTTTTTCTTGCAATCATAAACCACGTTTGGTGGATTATATCAACACTTTGGGCTGATTTCAATTACGGTAGCTAATCCGTTTGTGGAAGGAATTTTTGGGGATTTTGCTTTCGCTAAAAGATGAAGTTATAGCGTCAGCCCGCCCTATCTCCCCTTTAAGCAAGAAGAGATATCTTAGAGTGCATAGAGGGCGGGATGGGGGATCGGGAAAGGACAGTCAACTACGTCGCTTCCTGTCAGTATACCTTAATACATACCACCGCCAGGCATAGGAGGCATGGCAGGTTTCTCCTCAGGTATGTCAGTTACCAAGGATTCTGTAGTCAACAATATTGAAGCGATACTGGCTGCATTCTCCAGAGCCAGGCGAGTTACCTTAGCCGGGTCAACAATGCCCGCCTTCATTAGGTCTACGTATTCTCCAGTCTCAGCATTTAATCCAACCCCTGGCGAGCTCTTCCTCACTTTCTCCACGACCACAGAGCCTTCAAAACCGGCATTTTCCGCAATCTGCCTTAAAGGCTCTTCTAAGGCCCTCTTTATAATATTTATCCCCGTCTGCTCATCTGTATCTTCCGTCTTCAATTTAGAAATAGCCTCAGTTGCTCCTAAAAGCACTATTCCGCCACCGGGGATAATTCCCTCTTCTACACCAGCTCGGGTAGCGTGCATGGCATCTTCAATCTTGAACTTCTTTGCTTTCATCTCAGTCTCAGTAGCTGCCCCCACATTAATTACAGCTACTCCTCCCACTAACTTCGCCAGTCGCTCCTGGAGCTTCTCTTTATCGTAATCCGAGTCGGTTTCCTCTATTTGTTTCTTAATTTGCGCAATTCTCGCATCGATATCTTTCTTATTCCCAGTACCCCCCACAATTGTGGTGTTTTCCTTATCGACGGTCACCCTCTTTGTCTGGCCAAGCATATCCAGGGTTGCTTTTTCAAGTTTCATTCCCATCTCTTCCGAAATTACCGTTCCCTTTGTGAGAGTTGCAATATCCTGTAACATCTCTTTTCGGCGGTCTCCAAAGCCCGGGGCCTTAACTGCTGCACACTTTAGCGTTCCCCTCAACTTATTGACCACCAGTGTAGCCAGAGCTTCTCCTTCTATATCTTCAGCTATAATGACAAAGGGCTTGCCCGTCTGAATAATTTTTTCCAGCACCGGCAGAAGGTCCTGCATAGAACTGATTTTCTTATCGGTAAGCAGAACATAGGCATCCTCCAACACCGCTTCCATCCTCTCAGCATCAGTAACGAAATATGGGGAAATGTAGCCCCTGTCAAACTGCATTCCCTCTACAATGTCCACAGTGGTATCAGCACCCTTCCCTTCCTCCACTGTGATTACTCCATCTTTGCCCACCTTATCCATAGCATCAGCAATTAAGTTCCCAATCTCCTGACTGTTGGCAGCTATGGAAGCTACCTGTGCAACTTCCTCCTTAGTCTTCACATCTTTTTTCTTCTGCTTTATCTCCTTTACTACTGTCTTGACTGCCTTATCAATTCCCCTCTTAACATGAATAGGGTCAGCTCCAGCAGTGATATTCCTTATTCCTTCACGCACAATTGCCTGGGCAAGGAGAGTTGCCGTAGTAGTACCGTCACCAGTGTCGTCGTTTGTTTTGGAGGCAACCTCTTTTACCAATTGAGCGCCCATATTCTCAAAAGGATCCTTAAGTTCAATCTCTTTAGCTATAGTCACTCCGTCATTGGTAATGGTGGGCGAACCAAATTTCTTATCCAGAACTACATACTTGCCCTTTGGCCCCAGAGTGATTCTCACCACATTTGCCAGCTGGTCTACACCACTCATTATTGCACGCATCGCCTCTTCATTAAACTTCATTTGCTTTGCCATTTTATTAACCCCCTTTCGAATTCAGTTAATAAGAACGAATGAGTGACTTATCAACATCTCACCCGTCCTTCTTTGCTTTTTATTCAATGATTCCCAGGATATCTTCTTCCCTTACAATTAGGTAGTCTTCATCATCTATCTTTATTTCATTACCAGAATACTTACCGAAAAGTATTCTATCCCCTACTTTGACGTCCAGGGGAAGCGTTTTCCCTTGTTCAGTAATCTTACCTTTTCCCACTGCAATAACTTTACCTTCCTGAGGTTTTTCTTTAGCAGTGTCAGGAATAATAATTCCGCCCTTTTTCTTTTCTCCTGTTTCCAAAGGTTTCACCAGCACCCGATCACCCAGCGGTCTAACCTTCATTGAGTTCTTCCTCCTTTCTAAGATATTCCCACCATAACAGTTGTGGTAGCCGCAACCTTCAGGTTGCGAAGCCATTAGCACTCATACGTCAAGAGTGCTAAATATATATTTTTGAAGCGAATAAGTCAAGAGACAAAAATTCCCAGAATTCCCGTTTATTTCAGAAAAATTGCAATTTTCTCCCAAATACTCCAATTTTCTCTGTTTTTTACCAATGCATGTAATTAGTAGCCGAAAGCAATAACCCAACTAAAGGTTTTGCCCCTTTTGGAGTGTGAAATGAAAGTTTCACCTCCTCGGGTCAAGCTTTCGCTTGACACTCCAACCACTCTCTATTAACCTTCCCGTCCGGGCGCGCACCACACTGTATGGTTTGATATCTTCCCCTTAACAACTTCAAAGTTATCCACAGACTTTTCCACAAAATCCACATGCCTATTTCTGACCTCGAAAGTTTCGCTCCCAGAGTATCCTGAGCCCTTCCAGAACTAGATCTTGATTTACCGTATCTATCATCTCTACCTCTGGTGCGATGAGACTGGCATATCCGCCGGTAGCCACAATTTTGGGATTCCCTCCGATTTCTCTCTTTATTCTGGAAAGTATCTCTCTCACCTGTCCAATCGCACCATAAACTATTCCTGCCTGCATACTCTTTCCGGTATTCCTACCAATAACACTTTCTGGTTTAGCCAGCTCAACATGGGGTAGCTGGGCTCCCTTTTCAAAAAGCGCCTGGGAGGAGATACCAATTCCCGGCGCAATCACCCCTCCCACATATTCTCCCTTCTCACTAATTATATCAAAAGTTGTAGCCGTACCAAAATCGACTACTATAACCGGACCTTTATACAGTTCAAAAGCAGCAATACTGGTTGAAAGTCTGTCAGCTCCCACTTCTTTAGGATTATCATACAAAATAGGCATCCCCAACTCGCCCTCCCGGCCAACTACAAGGGGCTTGATGTGAAAATATCTCTGGGAAATTTCTTCAAAAACAGGTAACAGGGAAGGAACCACACAGGATATAGCAATCCCTGAAATTTTTTTTCTGTCGATTTTTCCAAAATCGAAGAAATTTAAGACTTCTACTCCATACTCATCTGGAGTCTTTCCTGCACTTGTTGAAATTCTCCAGCTCTCTATCAGTTTCTCCCCAGTATAAACACCAAAGGAGATACTCGTATTGCCGATATCAATCACCAGAAGCATAACATCTTCCCTTTTTATGGAATCGTAGGGGACAGACTCTGTGCCGTCCCTTCCTTTGGGCGACCACGGAGTGTCGCCCCTACATTGACGCAGAGCTATCGCTCTGCGGCTACATTTTCGAGAGTATTGTCACGTCGCCAGCAACAACTCTCTTCCTGCCGTCCTCTGTCTCTACAATCAAAGCTCCGTACTCATCTATATCCAGGGCTTTACCTTCAATAATCCCATCCGCGCACTCAATCTTAACTTCCTTATCCAGCACAGCCGACATCCTCTTACACTCTTTTAGAATTGGACCCATCCCTTGCCTTTTAAAATTCCAATAATATTTATCAAAATTTTCCAGCACTTTTCTTAAAAGTTTCTGTTTGGGTAGGTTGCGACCTATAACATCCTTAAGAGAAGTCGCATTAGCTCTTAGAGGGGGAGGAATTCGATTATTCACATTAATTCCCAGGCCTGTGATAACGTAATTAACCTGGCTAACACCTGAGACCATTTCCGTCAGCACCCCACATACTTTCTTAAATTCAATACCAGGAATGTGACGAATTAGAACATCGTTTGGCCATTTAAGCTTTACTTCTATTCTGGTGAGTTCGGCTATAGCTTTTGCTACAGCGAGGCTCCCAATCATAGTTGTTTTTGGCACTTCCATGGGGGTTATTTCAGGACGGAGGATAACGGATAGCCAGATACCCCCCTTTGGCGAAACCCATCTTCTCCCCAGGCGACCCTTTCCCTGGGTCTGGATTTCTGCAATAACAACCGTTCCCTCAGCAAGACCCTTCTGTGCAAACTTCTTTGCCTTATCCTGAGTGGAAGTGATCCTTACATACCGAAATATTTTTCTCCCTATAATTCTTGATGAACGAAAAGAAACGCGCGTCCCTGCTTTCTTCACTTTTCCGCCTTGGCACCTTGTCACCTTTTCCCAGGGTTAAACCGCTAGGCTAACCATTTTACTCTTACTATGTCGTTATGCCCACTATCTCCAAACTTATATCCAGTGCCCTTGCTGAGTGAGTAATCTCTCCCACCGATATCCTATCCACTCCCAGATGAGCAATCTGTTTAATACTCTTTAAATTTATTTTCCCCGAGACTTCGATAGCCGGACTTTTTGTCCCTTTTCTATCCCGCGCCATTTTAACCATTCTTACTGCCTTCTTTAAAATAGGGAGTTTCATATTATCGAGCATAATAATATCCACATCCATATCTAATACTCTTTTCAGTTGCCTGAGACTATCCACCTCCACCTCTACTTTCATTCCCTTGGGAATCTTCTCCCTTATCTCTTCCAAATTCCCTCCGCTTGTAACTCTCTCTTTCGTGCGAGCGCCTGCTATCCACCAATGGTTGTCTTTAATCAGTACCATATCATATAGGCCCATCCGATGATTATATCCACCGCCGCAACTCACTGCATACTTCTCCAGATACCTTAGGCCCGGGAGTGTTTTCCTTGTATCATAAACTCCTGTCTTTCCCTGAAGCCCGGTAGATTTCATAGCCTCCACATATTTTCGGGTTAGTGTGGCAATCCCCGAAAGGTGCTGCAAAAAGTTTAGCGCTGTTCTTTCCCCTGTCAGTACCACCTGAGCGCTTCCCCGAACTTCTGCCAGGGTCTCTCCTTTCTTTACTTGGTCTCCATCTTCCACTCTCTTTTTGAACTTGATTTCTCTTCCTTCCTTGCCTTTTCTAATAATTAAGCTTTCCACAGTTTTGAACACCTCTTCTGCCACTCCTATCCCGGCAACCACCCCCGACTCCCTGGCTACTATCTTTGCTTTTATTCTCTTTGTTTCCGGCACAAGTAAACCAGTGGTAATATCCCCTCTCCCGATATCCTCCCGGAGCGCATTTTTAACAATTGGTCTTATCTTTTTTAAATCAAGGTTCACATTTTCCTCCTCGCTCCGATTAATCTATGCCTTATATTACAACTTTTTTGCTCTGTGATTTTCGATTATTTTCTTAATCTTCTGTAAAGGCAGGCGTTTCCTTTCGATGTTCTTAATCATCCGAATCCTACTCAAAGTATCTTCTTTATCGTAAAGTTTTTGACCTCCAGGCGTGGTACCAGCTGGTTCTACTAAGCCAATTTCTGTATAGTACCTTATGGTTGACGGTAATACACCCGCCAGCTTAGCTATCTCGCCAATTTTTAATAAATCCTGGGAGTGTAATTTTTTACGAGCCACCCGCCTCCTACCTCCTTTCGCTTCGCTCAATCCGACCGGGGTTCTCACCATCTCGAACCCGTCGCCAGACTTGTCGCTCCTTATTCGTCGCGACGGCGACCCTTTTTGATTTATTGGAATAATTTGGTAGCCGCAACCTTTAGGTTAGACGCAGACCAAGGTCTGCTACTCCTTTCTTAGACGCAGGCTGAAGTGCGACTACCTGTGAACAACTCTTTTTCTATGCGGTAACCCTTTCAATTCAAAAATTTTGTCTCTTAATATTGTTGCCAGCTCAAAATCAAGGTTGTCTGCAGCCTGGCGCATCTCGCGCTCAAGCTGCTTCAATACCAGAGGCGCCTGCTCTTCGGTTAAATAATCGTAACCCCTCTCCCGTAAGATTCCGTAAGCCCTCTGTTTCGTTTCATCGATAAATTCTTCTTCTTCTCTGATTGCTTTTTGAATTGTCTGAGGAATAATGTGTAATTTCCTGTTATACTCTAACTGTTTCTTACGCCTGCGGTCCATTTCTGTGATGGCGCGGCGCATCGATTGAGTCATTCCATCTGCATACATAATTACCTGGCCATTTACGTTGCGAGATGCCCTTCCACAAACCTGTATCAAAGAGGTTTCAGACCTCAAGAATCCTTCTTTATCTGCATCGAGTACAGCCACTAAGGAGACCTCTGGCAAATCGAGTCCTTCCCTTAACAGGTTTATCCCCACCAGACAGTCGAACTCACCTTTCCGGAGGTCCTTCAAAATCTCCACCCTGCTCAAAGTCTCAATCTCTGAATGGAGATAGCGCACGCGTAAGCCCTTCTCTACAAGAAAAGAACATAAATCCTCTGCCATTCGCTTAGTTAGGGTAGTCACCAGAACCCTCTCTCTCCTCTCCATTCTTTTCTCAATCTCTTTAATTAAGTTATCAACCTGGCCTTTGGTGGGCCTTATCTCCACTGCCGGATCGACCAATCCAGTCGGTCTTATAACCTGCTCTACCACAACACCTTTCGCCTTCTTCAGTTCATAAGGAGCCGGGGTAGCTGAAACATAGATGACCTGATTGACCAACCTTTCAAATTCAGCAAATTTTAAAGGTCGATTATCCAGGGCACTGGGCAGGCGAAAGCCATATTCCACAAGGGTCTCTTTTCTGGAACGGTCTCCTTTATACATACCATTCACTTGAGGAATAGTAACGTGAGATTCATCGATAATCGTCAGGAATTCCTGGGGAAAATAGTTAATCAGACAGGATGAGGGCTCTCCCGGCTTTCTTCCCGAGAGATGTCTGGAATAGTTTTCGATTCCAGTACAATAGCCTACTTCACGCATAATCTCAATATCGTAATTTGTCCTGGTCTCTAACCTCTGGGCTTCCAGTAACTTATTTTGAGACCTCAATTCCTTTAATCTTTGTTCCAACTCTTTCTTTATCGCTTTTATAGCTTCCTCCAGCCTCGGTCCGGTAGTGACGAAATGTTTTGCCGGATAGATATATACCTTATCTTTGTCCGTTAAAACTTTACCGGTTAAAGGGTCGATTTCAGTTATCCTCTCAATCTCATCGCCAAAAAATTCTACCCTGAGAGCGGTTTCCAGATAGGCAGGATATATTTCCACAACATCTCCCCTGACCCTGAAATTTCCCCGGGTGAAACTGATGTCGTTTCTCTGATACTGGATACGGACTAAATCCCTCAGCAAATCCTGCCGGGGATAGGAGTTACCCTTGAGCAGAATGACCAGAGACTCCTTCCATTCCTGGGGGGAACCAATGCCATAGATACAGGATACAGAAGCCACAATGATAACATCCTTCCTTTCTAAAAGAGAACTGGTGGCTTTTAGCCTTAACCGGTCAATCCGATCGTTGATGGAAGCGTCCTTCTCTATATAGGTATCGGTCTGGGGAACATAGGCCTCAGGTTGGTAGTAGTCATAATAGCTCACAAAATACTCTACGCTATTTTCCGGAAAGAATTGCTTAAATTCGGAATAGAGCTGCGCTGCCAGGGTCTTATTATGGGAAATTATTAGTGTAGGTCTATTAACATTGGCTATCAAACTCGCAACAGAGAACGTCTTTCCTGAGCCAGTCACGCCAAGTAATACTTGATTCTTTTCTCCTCGCAGAATACCTTCAGTCAGTTCCTTAATTGCCGGGGGTTGGTCTCCCCGAGGAACAAAATCTGAAACCAATTTGAATTTCAAGTCAATTCTCCACTAAAAGCTTTCTTCCAATTAAGATTCCATCTCTTCAAAGCTTCTATCATCGGATAATCGGTACGGTCGAGAGACAAGGGTGTAATCGATATCTTATTATGCTCAATGGCGACAATATCCGTGCCCTCCTCCGAGATTCCAGAGATATTCTCACCAGCAATCCAATAGTACTTTTCTCCACGAGGGTCCATACGTTCCTGAATCTCTTTACCGTATATTCTCTTCCCCTGTCTGGTTATTTCCATTCCCCTAATTTCATCCAGAGGTAAATCGGGAACATTCACGTTAAGGTAGACGCTTTTAGGTAAGCCTTGCTGGATAATTTTTTCAGCCAGAAAGCGCCCAAAATTTGCTGCCACTTCAAAGTGGTATCCACCCGTGACAACTAAGGATATGGCAAAGGAGGGAATTTCCAACAGAGTTCCTTCCAAGGCTGCTCCCACTGTTCCAGAATAAGTTACATCATCACCAAGGTTGGGACCATTATTTATTCCCGCAACTACTAACTCCACATCCCCCTTCATCAAACCCAGTATACCCAGTCTCACGCAATCTGAGGGAGTTCCGTTCACCAGAAATTTCTTCTCTTCCAGTTTTTGGATCCGTAGAGGTTTATCCAGGGTCATAGAGTGACTGGTAGTCGACCTCTGCTGGTCGGGCAGGACAACGTAAACTTCACCAAGTGTTGATAATGCTCGAACCAGGGACTCAAACCCCTTACCATGTATTCCATCATCATTAGTCACCAGAATCCGCATTTCTATTCCCTGTCTGTGCGGTCAGGCACTCTTTCCCGATTCGGTCCCGGCCTCGGGACAGAGTGCCAAAACGCGAAGCTCTGCTTCGCTACTCCTCGTCATCCTAAAGGACGACCGACCAGTGTAATTTATAATGTATACTAACAAAACTTTTAAATAAAATCAACATAAATTTAAGTTGACAATAACAGTTAATTTATGATATTTTTTTCTTAATCTGAGTAAAATCTGCCTAAGATTGCGAGTGGTTGAAACTATGGCAAATGGACTCTTTGAGGAAATAAGAAGCCTGGTCCGAAAGGCAATCGCTCCCGATGGAAAGGAGTATGAAAGCCTCTCTATCGAAGCAGTAAGAAAGATTGCCAATAAGAAGAAAGTTCTGGGAAAAGAAGTAGAAATTGCTGCCTTAGAGAAGGAGGTAGTTCCTGAACGCTACCAGAGAAATATCGGAACAGTGGGAATCGAGGGTCAAATTAAGCTACTCAGGTCAAAAGTGGTTATAGCTGGTGCCGGAGGTCTGGGAGGAACAGTTACGGAGCTCTTGGCTAGAATGGGTGTGGGACATCTCATAGTAGTTGATGGAGACTCCTTTGAAGATAGTAATATCAATCGACATCTGCTCTGTCAGGAAAAGAACCTTAGACAGAATAAGTCTCAGGCAGCAGTGGAGAGAGTAGGGCAGATTAACTCAGGAGTTGAAGTGACTTCTTTTTCTCGTCATATTACCGAAGAGAATGCCACCCGATTGATAAAAGGGGCAAATGTCATTGTGGACGCTTTAGGTGAAATAGGCGCCCGTTTTATCTTAGAAGCAGCATCTAAAAAAGAAGGTCTTCCCTTAGTTCACGGCGCTATAGCCGGATTCTACGGACAGGTCACCACCATATTGCCAGAAGATGAAGGATTGATAAGGATTTATGGTTCACGCGATAGGGCTCCAGAGGTGGGAAGTGAGAGTGACCTGGGAACTCCTCCTACTACAGCCAGTATCGTTGCTTCGTTTCAGGCCCAAGAAGTCATAAAGGTCCTGCTGGGAATCGATAAACTGCTGCATAACAGACTATTAACTATAGATGCTGAATCAGGGAATATAGAGATAATTAGCCTCTCCCTTTAAGCCTACTCGAGCATCTTCTCAAGCAATCAAGCATAACAGAAAAAAATAATTAAGCATTGTAACATCAATCCCCAGAATTTTCTTGACAAAAGGCTTTGGATTTGGTAAATATAATTGACATGAAAAAGAGAAAAAAGGCCAGAAAATATAGAAAATTAACGCCCTGGCAGAAACTGGTCAGTAAGTACGGAGTAAAGGGAGCA
>Ga0307376_10001446_pt1 | contig 25614 bp, 30 predicted proteins | sample TR2MG_FD_202536 | JGI IMG/M metagenome (GOLD analysis project Ga0307376, IMG submission 202536) | Soil microbial communities from Risofladan, Vaasa, Finland - TR-2 | ecosystem: Environmental > Terrestrial > Soil > Coastal area > Acid sulfate soil | place: Finland: Risofladan, Vaasa | collected...
TATATAGGATTAATAATTACACAATCATCATCAAAAAATATAAGGTATTCAAAATCTGTTTCTAAAAACCTTTTAAACAATTCCCTAGACGCAACTGTTAAACCAAGTGGTTTTCTATTAATAACAATATCAACAGTACAATTTGATTGTTTTAAACTACTATAACTATCACAAATTGTTTCAACTGTTCCTAAACAACCTTTTCTTCTATAATCATCAACATTAACAAGAAATTTAAAAGTAATATCTGGATTCGCCACAACGATATTTTTTCTCATATGGTCTATTAGAGCATCAGCGCACTCTTGATCTATTATTGCCGGAATCATTATTGCTATAGTAGTCATTTTTTACCTAATAAACCTATCAATTGTTCAGTTAAAACATCTATAGCTCTTTTTTCGGGAAAAGCCAGAAACTTTTTCATATGTTCATTATACAAATTATATGGAACTACGTACTTTTTTTCATTAACAAACTGCTGTAAATCACTACACCTACAACTACCTCCAACCCAAGAAAATTCCCCTCCAAAATGTTCTTTGTTTAATCTTACCCATGTATCATAGGGAAGATCTTTATTTCCACCTAAACTTGGATGGTCAACGTATACAAATGGCTTCTTATAAATTGGAAATTCAAGACCAACAGCAGACGTATGAGAAAAACCACAATCTGCATATGTATAGGCCCAATGGGTATCAATAGTGTTCAAAACAGTAACTTTTTTATCAGCATACAAATCATAAGACCATTTATTATTAACCATATCGGCTTTATTCCTACTATATTCATTTGGATGTAACTTAATTATAACATTATCAAGACTACAAACTTTTTTATACACTTCTATCGCCAATCCTTTTTGACATTGTATACCATCTGGCATCCACAAAAAAATATCCTTTTTAGGGTCTAAAGAATATTTGTCGCAAAATTCAGTCTTAGTAAGAGAATAAGGCAAACAGTCAGATATATTATCCCATAACAAACAATTACTAAACCATATATTAGTTGGACGATATCCCACAGTTTTTATCATGATAGGATTTATTAAACTATATATATTAAATAGTCTGCAATATCCAGCATCCCCCATAAAATCAGAAATAATAACTGTTGTAGATTTTTTTCCAGCAACATTGACCCAATAACGATTAGATTTAGAACCAGCACTACTAGAAACATATATTTTGTATTTTAATTTTTCTAACAGTTTCGCTGCTGCATCCATTCCACAAAATATCACACCTTTAACATCTTCATCTTTAAATTGTCTTTTATATTCTTCTGTTATACCCAATTTACCATTATTAATAACTAATAAACACTTGCAAAAGCGATTTAAACTTTTACTAAATGCAAGATATTTATGAATATGTGAATTATGTATCCATTCAAAATTTAAAACGATATCATATTCTGTCATTTCTTTACTCCAGAAACCAATATATATAACTGTAAATAAGGACTCACAATAGTCAAAAAATTATAACTAGTATCAAACAAAGACTCAATAAAAGTAGTTTTTAAGACAGCAGGAACTTCATCTAATACCGCTTGATTCAATGAATCGTATCCATATTTTTTAATTTCTTCCTCAAAAAGAAAACACTGATCATTTTCTAAAAACCTATTATTCCAAACCGTAGACCATAAATAATTATTTTCACTATAACAAAATTCATGCTCTCCTTCTTTAACCCATCCAACTTTGAACTTGTCAAATCTCCAATGGTTCCCTAACCCCCAATCAACATATAATAATCCTCCGTCCTCCAAACTATCATAACAACGAAGTATAAAATCTTCTGGTTTTTTTGCAAAATAAGCACATCTAGTACATATTATGGTATCATATTTTTTAGGTAACTTCCATGCAGAATTTATCTCCCAATTCCCCAAACTCAAATCATACAAATCGCCATCAAAAGATTTATTTCCTGAGAATCCTAGCAAAGCTACAGGGCTAATTATAGGATTAATCTTTTCCTTATAAAACGGTATGACGTATTTATCACTATTTCCCATATCGTATCAATATTTAAAAATCAATAAACTATTTTGCTTTCTGAGCTATTCCTATACAATCTATTTCTTGCATAAAAACCTTTTTGATCTCAAACTCACACACATCTTTCAGTAAGAATTTCATACCATCGGGAAGAATTCTCCAGCAATCGATTGGGTGACGGTGTTCATGCCATTTCCAAGGAGCTATAATACAAACAATTCCATTAGGCTTAAGGCACTTGTTAATTTGCTGAATCCAGTTTTTTACATCTTTTACATGCTCTAAACATTGACCAGAAATTATCACATCATAAAAGAGAGGCTCTATTCCCCAATCATAAACATCTTTTGCAACAATATCTACATTACATCCTGCCCTAAGATCAACTCCCTGATATTGCCATTTTGGTTTATTAAACATCGATTTATATGATGGATATTCTGCATTTTTGCACCAACTACCCACATCCAAAATTTTCAGATATTCATTTTCATCCAAAAATTCATCAATAAACTCTCTCATCCTATTCATTGAACTCTCATGCATTGTAACCCCTTTATATTAACCGATTAACTAATTAACTAATATTATACATATTTCCCATGAAAACAAATTCAATCTCATCTAAATTATCATTTAAAAACACCTTTAGCTCTTCTGCCCTCTCTTTAGAAAAATAGCTTTTGTCCCATTCGCAAGCGTGATACAATATACTAGTTTTTTCATATAGTTTTAAACATTTAAAAGGTGGATTAACATTAATTTTTGTAGAAATTCCTATCCCTATATTTTTGCAATATTCAATTGCCGAAAGTGACAACTTGAATGCCGGCGGTCTAAAAATTGGAATAAATAAATCCACCAAACCAGCTTTTGTCGCAACTTCAAACATTTTCTCAAAAACCATTCTAGTTTCTTCATAATTTAAACATCTAAACTCCCTATCTTTACAATTATGTTCTGTATTCCATATGTCATGATGATATCCATGCCATCCAATTTCAAAGTTAGATTTTGGTAATTCTCTAATCGTATCGATAAAATCTTTGAACTTATCAATACAATACTCTTCTTCTCCAATCAATCTATAAGCTATAGGAACAAAAAGCGTAAACTTTATTTCTTTAAACACATCAATTAGCTTCCAGCAAACATCCAAAACCTTTGTAGAAGATTTGGGATGCGGAGATACATCATCTATACTTATATTAACCCTATACATTTAATGCCTCAAGAATTTTTTTACTTGAATTCTGTTTGTCAAATAAATATTTTAATCTACACCTTTTAAACTCTTCTTTAAAATCATCATCTAAAGTGCTAATAAACCGAGACAAACCCTCTTGGCTAGAACTTAAATTTTTACAAAATTTATATTCATAAAAGCATTCAAATGGCAACCAACCTTTTGTTACATGAATGTTGACAAAAGGAGTAGATCCCATAACACATTCTTTAGAAACAGCCGAATCGTAACTAATTACAACATCACATATTTCTATCAATTCCATTGTAGGATACGGAAACCAATATTTATCATCAAAATAATAATCACCCTCTCTATCGCTAAGGGAAGGTTGTTTTTGCCTACCTTTTACAATAATAGTATATCCATTATCTCGTAATGTGCCACATAATTTTGGCAAATTTGATATGTCCAATGTATTAAGTTCCGGAGTCAAAACCAAAGCATTTTTATCAGAAACAACACCATATTTTAACTTAATTTTTTCTTTATCTGAAATCACATCGTATTTAGGAGAACCCAAATACAAGTTCTTATCACAAATAGAATTATAATGTTCTGCTACATATCTACTTGGAAATATTATTTTATCAACCGTCTTGGAATATTTATTATACCAGTTAGGATTTGAAAAATCTAAAAGACATACTAAAACAACCTTAGAAATATTCTTATTGTTTTCAAGATTGGACAACCCCCGCTTCTCTACAAAAAAGGTCAACCCCTCAACTTTTTCAGAATCATCAACATGACAAAACTCAAAATTAAAACCATATTGACGACCTAAACCTCCAATATGTTCTATATAATTATATGGATGGTTTTTGAAACCCTTGCTTTTTGATATAGAGGCAACTCCACTATGAAAAGTGTACATATTGGTAACAATACCATTTTTTTTGGCTTCTAAAACAAGAGGTATAAAATATTTCAAATGATACATGTGGGCCAAAACCATATTTATATACTTCATACTTCCCCCATAAAATCGTAATACATTTTACCAACCTCTTCTATCGTCTTAACCGAAATATGGTATTTACCGTTTATCATCTTTTCAAAAGTTTTATCTATCGTTTCAATAACATTATCGACATTATCAAACAACTCTCCGTTATTTGGAGTTATTATTTCAGGAGTTCCTCCGCTATTAAGTCCTACTGCCACTACCCCACAAGAAAGAGCCTCTATTATAGAATTGGAACATGCGTCATCTTCGGTAGCAGTAATAAAAACATCTGACGAGCGCAACACATTTGCCAATTCTTTAGACGATAAAATCCCTTTTAATTTAATATTTTTAAAGGAAACGAGACATCTCCCAGCAAAACAATAATCCAATTTATTAAAATCTAATTTTTCATCAAGAAATCTATACGTTTCAAGACCCTTCTTGGGATTAGAAGACCAACTGGATGTAACTAGTTTTAATTTTCCATTATAGTCTCTTCTAGCGACATTTTTAAAATGTTCGTCATCTGCACAATTAAGTATGACTACCGATTTGGGATGTTTCATCATTCCGTTTTTTAAACTGGCATCTCTACTCCAAATAGATTGAAAAACAACCCCGTCAGCATAATCTTTAGCAAAATCATATACTTTCAAATCATTATATCTTTCATGCTCTCCACGATAAATGCTAAAAATCCCATCTATCCTATGAACTACTTTTACCCCATATCTTTTTTTAACATCTTTTGCATTTTCCAAACAATCTTTACTATTAACCAATATAACATCAGCTTTACTATATTCTTCTTCATAAACTCCATTTTTCCTAAAACTTCTTCTTAGAGTGTTAAGAAATTGGTTTCCTCCTCCACCGACAGTATTGAACTTCCACAGTATATGAACTTTAATCATATTATTACCCTGTTATAACAAAAATCTTTCCATTTTTCTATATGTGTTTTTCCGGGAACTTTATATGTGTTATTGGTTTTTGGGATTCCTCTCCCCAAATGCATAAAAATAACATTGTCGTCATCATCTAAACACCTGTCGCAATATATATCTTGATATTTTTTATCTATATTGTTAATAAGAAAAGGACTATTAAAAGTATTACGGAAACAAAAATGTTTCACGTTATTTTCTCTGCAATATAATGTCGCATCATCTCCTACATCTAAATGTATACCATTACCCAAATCTCTTGGAAAATAGTTTATCTTTCTAGAAATCACGGCGTCTATTAAAAAACCAGAAACATGTATAGCATTTATTTTTATCCTCGAAGGATCTAAAACAGTTCCCACCATCATATTACCTTCTTTTACCTTACTAAAAACAGAACTATAAAATCTCTCGCTTGTAACGCAAACATCACAATGTGCTACAAAAACCCAATCGTTTGTAACATATTCCATACCTTTTATTATCCCACTAGCATTAGCATTTGATCCTATTAAATCAATAGGATTATTAATCCAAGTGATTAATGGAGACACTGATAAAATTTCATCTCGATAAGAAACATCATTTGAGTTTTCAATAACCACATAATCAATTATTAAATCTTTAGGTCTGAACTTTTCAAAACTTTTGACAAAAATAAGAGCCAAATCTTTACAATGAAATGTTGGAGTTATTACTGAAATTCTTTTCATTTTCCACCCTTCTCAAAAATATCGTCTAAAAGTGGTACTATCTTCTGAGGAATATAATTATCAAAAATATTTTGATAATTATATTCAATTTGATCAACATTTTTATTAAACTTGTCTACAAAATCTTCAGAATTTTTACATATACAGTCCTTATGTAAAACCTCTGAAGCCATACCGACATCTGTAGATAATATTTTTACCTTCTTGTATGGAGCTTCCAATACCGCCTGCGGACCACCCTCACATCTTGAAGTAACAAAATACCAATCTATGATATCATAAAGTGCATTTAAATCTTTACATCTCTCTTGATATTCATACGGTATTTTTAATCTAGATAAATTATTAATTATATATCCTCTATTATACCCAGATAGAATTACTTTTATATTTGTATTTTTATATATTTTATTAATTACATCTATAAAAATATCAGGACCTTTAGAAAGTTTTGGAGAAATTCCATCTTTTTCAGTATCTTTCTGGAATGATCCAATTCTAACAACATCATCTTTTTTTTCTATTGTCTTTTTAGGAATCATCCTTTTTTCAAGAATCCAGTATGGAACCCTATACACTGGAACTTCAATATATTTTCTCATTGTAATTTCAGTATGTTTATTAGGAACAATACACGCCTCAGCACACTGGTTTATTAATCTAAAATCCCATTCTTTTATCTTAGTCTCATCTATATGATGAACACTTATATAAGATTTTAATGGAATACGACTATATTGGTCTTTTAACCCCCATGGATTTAAAAACCAACAAATGTCTGGACAATCATTGATCCCTACCACTTGATGCTTGCTAAATCTTTTATAGTCTTCCCATATATCATCTAAAATCCATCTTGCCTTTTCTTTATTTACAAATATTTTCATTTTTTCCTTTCAAAAAATTCTCTACTACATTTGTAAATCTTTCAGCATATTTTTCTTGCGTATAGTTTTTATTCAATTCTAATCCTTTTTGTATTAACAATTCTCTACCATTATCGTCATATACATATTTCAATATATTTTCAGCAATCTTATCATCACTCCAAGATGGATCTAAAACCAACATAAATTGTCTAAAAAAATCATTATCTTCACATGGCAAATCCGCAGCTAATAAAGATCCGCTCATTGGTATTTCAACATATTTACCCAAACGATATTTATATTTGCTACTACAAGTTAGAGTTATTTTAGCTCTATTCAACTCTTTTGCATAATCTTCTAAAATAACTCCATGAACTTTTGTTAAATCTCCTCCAGGATGACTCAGCACTTTACATTTAACTTTATTAAATAAATATTTAACCATGATGTTTCTTAGTCTCGCTCTAAATGGATAATGACTAGAAATAGCTCCTGTCAAAAGAATATCTGTCGTTTTTGGCAATCCGTAATCCCTATATATTGTCTGTTCGGCACAGTGAGAAATATTAACAAATTTTACAGACGGAATATGCTTGTAATTATACATATCGTTCAAATGATGGCAAATAATCAACTCCGCTCCACTTTTAATAATTTCATTGGTTGTGCTTTTTATGTCCCACATTTCATTATATCTAATACACTTTAATGGTTTTGCTTTATAAAAATCAATTAGATTTAGTGGTTTATATGCAACTATAATATCTGGAGATTCATTTCCATAAAGATTATTTATATTCTCTTGAACTGTTCTATCATTATTATAATTATCCCATCCCACTCCAGACCATACTAACTCAGAGATATTAGAGATAGCTTGCATACTTTGAAATCTAACTCTAGACATTTTAGTATCATATTGAACTTTATCGCATAAATAAAGAATCTTCATAATTACATAATCTTACAATGGTTTTACCTTTTAAATTTTATCATCGCTAGACCACAAGAATTTCTAACACATTTAACCTGCAATTCATCGTTCTCATAATAGTCACTATGCCACAATTGAGTATTAATAAGTATTCCAAGAAGAAACAACTCCCAGTTAGCATTCGTTTCAACATTTAAGTTTGTAAACCCATTTGTTCTTTCGCACGTCCTTTGTAATCCAATGGGATAAACAACATCATGCGCTATAAAATCTATTTTTCTTTCTAAACAAATTTCCATTATATTTTTTGTTAAATGATAAGGATGTGCATCTAAAAATACAAAATTTGGATTATATTTATCAAATGCCATCTTCTCCTTTCCAGTAATGTCCCCTAAATGAAAATAAAATTCATCTTTTCTAATGCATTTTACTACATCAATGATATCCCACGAATGTAAACTAAAATCAATTTTTGCCCATTTTGACATTTCAACAAAAGCCTTACTAGAACAACCATTTTGAACTCCAAATTCAAACATAATCTTCGGTTTTCTTTCCTGCATATATTCAAATATAAATTTGCATTCTTCCTTCGATAAAGATCTATTAACCTTTAAAACTTTTTGCAAACAACTATTATCAAATAAAAAATCAAAATCTTCACTCATTATTTTTTCCTCATATTAAAATATAAGTCAAACATATCCTCATACTCTTTTATTTTTACTTTCCATGCCCAATTCTTCATTATCTCTTTATAAAAGTTATTACCCATTTCTAATCTCTTCTCTTTGTTTTCCACCATAAACCTTAAAGCTTTTTCCAATCCTATAGAACTGCGCTCAACTAATAGTCCACTAATACTATCTTCTATCATTTCTTCAGCAGCACCAGATCTTGTAGATATTACAGGGATTCCCATAGCTCCAGCTTCCATTATTGTATTACATAACCCTTCTGTTTCAGACATACAAATATATACATCCATTTCTCTATAAAAACTTGGCATTTCTTTTTTAGTTAACTTGACTCCACCACGAAATTTTGTCGTTATATATTTTATACCCATATTGTTACAAACAGAATTAACAATTTCGAATCCTTTTTTATTGGGAGAATCTACTCTACCAGAAATACCAACAACAAACTCATCACGAACATTATTATTATATAACGATTTATCAAAACAAGTTTCGTCAACTCCATGTTGTACTAACAATAACGGCTTATCAGTTACAATTGGCTTAAATAATTCTAACTGCCTTTTATTTACAACGTGCAAGATACAACATTTATTTTTTAATGAAGCGCAATGGAATCCGTTTTCATAAGTGCCTATTGGTCCATTTTTATTTAAAGTATGAAACCATTCCGCCCTTAAACCCATTATCGTTTTATTCTGAGGAGGATATTTAATTGGCATAGGATCTAAGACATATACCAAATCATATTTTTCAGATAAAACGTATATATCGTTATTATGCGAAACCATATCTATTAAATATTTATGAGAAAGCCTTTTCTTGATTTCTTCACAATGCCTATAAAATATCCATCCAGAAATATCATACACTAATAATATTTTCTTCATATAATATTATTTTCCCTTAAAAATCTACTAGCCGTATCATTACTGATTTTTGCAAAATCCTCAGTATACTTATTGTTAAACTCTTGGCTAATAGGATGACCCATAAATAGATGAAGAGCATATTCATCACCACTTAATTGTAACCTACCATCGTAAATATATGGAACCATAAAAGAATCAGGAATGGGATAAAAATAGTTTGACGGAGCATTAAACATTTTGTCATTCCACTTTCTCATTTGTAACATAGTACGGAACATAAAAGGACCTAGTGAATTGTAATTTTTAAAATCCTTGAACTGGGGTAATAGCTTATCTATCCATTCTACCATTTCAGAATTATCTGCCCCTATAACTCCTACCGGACTATAAAGACCGCATGATTTAGCCATATAAGCAGAAAAAATCAAATTATTGTCAAGAGGTAACTTTTCAAATGATTTCAAAATGATTTGATCTGTATCTAAATAAAAACCAGAATTCTCTTTTAACCACCACCATCTAAAGAAATCCGATTGATACGAAGGAACATATTGTGAAAATAGATCAATTTTGTTAATTTCTACGTCCAAACTCTTTAATTCTGGTATATAATCTTTTGATATATTATCATTTTCAAAATCCTGTTTTTCATCTCTCCATGCATACCCGCTTTTGCTAAAATTATCCGAAATAAATAAAGATATTTTTGAGTTTGGGTGAAAATGTCTTAATGATTTAAAAGTAAGAAACCTAAGATAAGACAAAGGCGACCCAGACCAAAATAATCCAAAATTTAATTCTATAGACATATATTATCCATGATTAAAACAAATTTCCGATTTTGTATTTTTAAAACAAGACCATCTAGCTTTAGACCACTTCGGTTCAAATAAATAAAAATATTTCCATACTCCATCCCACCCACCACATATATCATCCATATATCTAGATAAATATACTTCATCATTCCATTGCTTAGTTGCATTTATATTATAATCTTTAAGCTTGCCGTAAGTATATATATTTTTATTTAAATCTAAATCTTCTTTCATTTTTAACAATTTACATGGTATTGACTTATCACGCATATATAAAAAAGAAGAATTAGACACTATTCTATTTGCTTTATCTGGTCTAAATCTTCTCCATGGCAAAATAGCTTTTTTCGTCGGATACATAACTAATGGAGCCTGAACAACTTCTTTTTTACCTAATACCTCCCAAAAATCTGTTGGTAAACCCCTTACCTGAGATGTATCCCAATCTAAAAATACAACTTCATCATAATCCTCCATAGCATATTTAAATCCATGAATTTTATTCATAAATGAAAACGGAACCTCCCCATCTATCCATGGATTATCACTTGCTAAAACAATTTTCTTGCATCCAGCTTGTTTTAAAAAATCATAATTATATTTTCCAAAACAATATGCCACAAATTCAGAAGATTTTTCATTAGCAAGACAATTAAGTATATCTTTGTCTACCTGACTTCTAGAATTATTAAAATCATGCTTGGGATTATTTGGTTCTCCATATAATATTCTAACTAACGCTCTTTTCATTTTACTCCATATTTCTTTTTAACCTCATCCCATATAGCAATATTATTTAATGCAGATGGAGATGTCGTTGTCCAAGTCTGATCGTGGTAAACATGATATAAAGATCTTTCTTCTATATATCTGGCTCCTGAGTTTTTAATAATAGTCCTATAAACAGTATCCCATTCCGTAGCTCCTATCAATAAATTATCTGGAAATTTATCTCTATTTTCATCCCACCAAGATTTTCTAAAGAAAAATCCATCAGCCCCACAATGAGAATTACCACCATAAATAACTTTTTGATTATTTGCAATAAATGAGTCTGAATCTATCTCACCTATTTCTGATCTAGAAAAAATAAAAGCATCAAAATTTGCCGATAAAATATCGTAAATCCCTAAAGGAACAAGTATATCTGAATTAATATATCCAAAAACATCACATTTTATTCTATTGCAATAGTTTAATATTTCCTTAATATAAGGAAACCTTTTGCTACTATTAATCAATACAGAAGAATCTCTTTTTAATATAGGAAGATGGATTATACCATCTAACCCATATTGGTCAAATATCTTTGGTTTGGATGAACCCATAAAATCAAAGTTCACTAAAGAAACAAATTCAGTTGGTCTTCTAGATAACACATTCAAGGCTTCTTCTTGAGCCATTTTTCTGCGAACATCAGAATAGTCAACATAATTTATTGCAATTACAATCTGTTTCATTTGTATATTATACAAAAAAAGAGTAGATATAAAATATCTACTCTTTTCCAGAAACAAATATATTTGTGGATCTAAGAATACATTGTCGCCTCTCATTTACAAAAGTCTAAAACCCTGACATCTTAGCGTTGGGGTAGTTCGTATACGGGGTTAGCGTTACTATATCTAAGTAATCCATTCCCCCGTGATTTTTCTCCTGCAAAAACTATAATCGGGAATTTTTTGTCTTGTAATTCGGCATAAAACCTATACAAGTCTTCTGGCAAATATGAATTTAATGGAATTGCTGTATCATCCATTTCATACGAAAACTGCTGAAAATTCATTTTTCCATTTTCTACCCAAACAATTTCGTAGTCCACAATCATTTTAAAACCTATTCTCTGATTGAATGCGATTCAATTCTCTATCAATACAAGTTGGGCAAACATATCCTCCCATAGCATCATTGCGAATAGGTGTCTTTTTGTATTCCCCGCACATAGCACAAGTAGTCTTTGACGATGCAGGAGTTACGGCATGCTTCTTTGCGATACCAATAGTCTTCCCGTTACAATCAAGCCACGCAGATATTGGTTCAGGTGTATTACATAAAGACTTGATCATAGCATGCCCCTTGTCGGTAGTTCTCCAAACGCAATCTGGTTGGATTATGCTAGATTTAATATACATATCATCTGGTTCGATCATGCCGGATTCTAACCACATTTCTATGGCTTCCCTAACAGCAGGCGCATACAATCTCTCATGGGGCTCCGGTCTGGTATGACACCATATCAATACTTCAATATCATTAGGACTTAACGGACTCTTCATTTTCATTTTCTCCTATTCTTATTTTTGCACTATTTTAGAAAAGGTGTTTTTAAAATGTTTTCTAATCAATTCAATAACATCTTTTGCATCTGCCTCTGCTGTATGAGCCAAAATAGTTGATAAACCAGCCCTTCTTTTACACTCTTCTGTACCAGGAGGAGCATTATCTCCATCCTTTAAATATAAAATAGCAGGATCAATAATTCTACTTCTAATGTTTACATGCTTAAGTATGTCAGTTTGTTTCTTTAAAAACTGAAGATCAAATGAGGCAAAGTTTTTTCCAGCAACAGTAATTGTTACTTTATCATGTTCTTCTTCGTATCCATTTTGAATTAGAAATCTTTTAAATGAATAACCAATTTTAGTTGCAACTGAAAAATTATATTTATTTCTATCTCTTTCCGCTATACGACGAAATATTTCTGTATGCATTGAAGCAGCTACTGGCTCCATTACATATCTTTCCTTGACGAAGTAAGTATGAAAAACAGGCAGTTCATTAATTGGCTTTAATTGAGATAAATCATCTAGAACTGCCGCAAACTCTAAAATATCGCATTCAAGATCCACGCCCCCGGTTTCGATGTCAATTGAGCAATAAGTAAAACTCATTTTTCTTTTCCTTTCTCATTAATTATTTCTAAATTTTTCCAATCAATAAGTACGAGATATATAGCATTACCATTAAAAGCATACACCCGAACAGCAGAAGATGTATAATTAGTATTAATTAAATCTTCTTTTATATAATCTATGTCGTCAATTAATCCAACAATCGACCCCTTAGGAACTTTCAAATAGTCATGCAATGCTAAAGGTGGATCTTTATCTAGTTTAACAAAAGTAGTTTCTTTTACTTTTGCAATACTTGTTGCTCCAATTTTATATAAATCTTTTTTCGTTATCATGTTTATTTATTTTCCTCCATTCTTTCTAATTTATCAACTAGTCCTCTCTGACTAGGGAAAATATTATTACGCATTTCTTCTAAAGTAAACCACCTATATCCTGAAATCTCAGGTCTATTTTCAGACCAGAATGATGAACAAGTAAAATTAAAATCATTCAATGCTCCTTCAGTATCGTATAACATATAAAGATAGACATCTTTGTGCCTTAAACTATATGTAAAAACTGGATTGGTAGATATATTTCTGTTCAATCTATGATCTGTAGATATATCTATGCCAGATTCTTCTTTAAGCTCCCTTATAGCAGTATCCATAAAAGTCTCACTCTCTTCTTGTTTCCCTTTAAATACAGTATAGCAATAAGGCTCTTCATGCAAATCTGCTTTTCCTAGTAAATATTTACCATCTTTGCCTTTAATTATAAACCCGCAAGATATATCTTTCATAATAATCCTTCAAAACAATCTATTGCTACACTTTTGTTTTTTATGTTTGAAACATTCCTATCTTCAGACAGTATAAAATATTCCATGAGACTTGTCAAGTAAAAACTATCTTGCGAAGAGCACAAAGAATGTTCAAGAATTTTAATACATCTTTCGAAAGAGCGTGGCATCTTTTTTTCCAACTCTTCAATAGCACTATCAATATCTTTGTGTAATATTTCTATTTCCTTACGATATTGTAATGCTATTTCTTTCCATTGTTTATCAGAAGTCATAAGTTATCTTTTTTACTATCGTCGCAAGCACTATGGAAGATTTTTGTTCCGTCCCAATCAGAACATGGGGTTTCGCCTTTAAACTTCTTTCCGCAAAAATAGCATTTATCTGTATAACGGCGTTTAAATTTTTGCAATGGATGTATTTGTAATCTCCAGTGCCATATATGCCATCTAGGATGTTTATACCATGGACGAATATCTCTTAATATATATCCATAAACACATCTTGCCGTATTTCTAATCCATTCTTCTCTAACCTTTTCACTATATTCCTCATTACATCCATTCTCAAACACTCTTGAAATAGATCTATTTAAAGAATCTATAGGATTTTCTGCAAAATGTAATATTCGGGCCAAATCCTTATTAAGATATTTATCGGTTTTTCTTCTATTATATCCGAATACTATATACGCAGCCCTAAAAAACAAATCTAATACAATCCCATGTATTGTCATATTCATTGTTGAATCTGGTTTAAAATAACCAGTATAATAAATATGACCACTTTCGCTTTCAAATTTACTATCCCAATTAAAATCAAATTCTTTTACTATTTTTTCTAAAACTTCTTTACTGCCATGACGACTTCGCATAAACCATCCACAAGAATCATCTGTTCTATCTTTGCAAGGGTCTTTGTGCCAAATAGTAATAAATGGTTCGAAATATTTATGATTTTTACACAATCTACTTCTACTAGGACGAAATATTTTCCAATGCCAAGGATAATATATTTTAAACGCTACTGTTAATGGATCATGCATAAATTACTCCTTATTACAATTCTATTACGACATTATCTTCTTCTTCACAATAAGTAAACCCATCAACATCGTCACTATTCAACTGTTCATTAATGTCATATATCTCTTGTGCAGTATGTTTTGTTTCTTTTTCAGAAAAAACCATTGCAAAGCCATCACTACCTGTCTCAATATCTTCCTCTCCACCAACTAAAATCATACCTCTTATGCCTTTAGTTGAATATTGACCTTTCCAATCCCTTGTTATTACTTTGTATTTATTTTTCATTATTTTTACTTTCTTTTCCATTGTAGTATATTTTTCTTTTCCATTGCAGTATATTACATAGCTTAACTATATCTTTCTCATATATCCCTGTATAATGACCAGAATCTTCAAAAAAAGGTTTCAAATTATTTAAAACCTTTAATAGCTTAAAAACATCTACACCTTTTTCCGGAACTATTTGTTTCTTTTTCATTATTTCTCCTTTTTTAAAACCTGCAATAATTTCTTATTGGTTCTGAGTTCTTCTATAATTCTTTTTGTATTCGTGAACCTCTTGCGTATTACGCTACGAGTAGGGGCTAAACGTAACATATTTTCATGACCAAATATATCCAGTTGCTTCTCCGGACGAGTTAGAGCAGTATAGGCCATCTCTTTTGAAATTAGTATCTGCGCTTCATTCGCCATAATAAAAATAACATGCTTGGCTGACGATCCTTGCATTTTATGCACAGTTAAACACCATCCTAACATCAATTGTTCAATTTCAGTTCCCCAGTAAATTATATCTTCACCATAAAACTCTACAGTAATAAACTTTTCTTTTCTATCACTTACAGTGGGGTCAACCATTTTATCTCCCACATCCTTAACTATTCCCATATCTCCATTAAAAATATTCTTGTCATAATTGTTAACTGTCTGGATAACTCTATCGCCAACGTGAAATTTATTGAACCCTATTTGAATAAAATCATCTGCTGTTCCATTAATAGATACCATTTTCTTTTGCATTATTTCGTTAATCTTAAAAACTCCACATACTCCTTTTTTCATAGGAGATATAATTTGTAAATCTTCAATATCGTTGCCACTATTCAAATAACCATCTACAAAGTTCAATAAATCCTGATGAAAGGTGTTTATCTGTATTTCATGCCATCTAATGTCAATAGCATCTTTAGGTATTTCAACAACTTTACCTTTTGAAATATCATTAGCCAAGATACTAATATAGCTCTTTTCATCTGTCCTATGAATCTTATCTAAAGTAATGACATTAGCACATCCAGAATCAATAATGTCAGATAAAAAGTTTCCTGGAGAAATAGACGGAATTTGGTTTTTATCTCCAACAAAAACTATATTCCCCCACAAATTGTCCTCCATGGCTGCAACAATGGCAAACATTGTATCTATTCCAGACATACTAATTTCGTCTACTAGTAAAATATCTTCTGTAATACTAGATCTTGGAAATTCTTCGTCAGGAGTCATTTTTAAACCACGATGAATAGTTGAAGCTTCGCATCCAGTCTTTTCACTAAGAACTTGAGCAGCTTTACCAGTAGGACTCATTAATCTAACTTTTAAGCCTTTTTTATGAGCCAAAGAACATATACAACGACATAGCATTGATTTTCCAGACCCTCCTGGACCAGTGATAACAGAGATTTTATGTTCAAATGCGCTTTTTATAGCATTTTTCTGAGATTCGTCCAATACAATTTTCTTGCCGGTAAACATCTCTAGTTTATATTCTTCCCCTGCTATATCATTATCTGAACATTCTTTTGCAGCATGGTTGAACATTTTCCTATCCCATAAACTCTTTGCTATATAATATTCGCGTTCCCATATTTTAGCTATATAAATATATGTTTCGGCAGTTTCTATATCCTTTACCAATGTAAATATGTCTAAATTGGATTTAAGACACTCAGGTATAATCTTTAAATAACTTTGAGCATCTATATTCTTACCAAGATTCCTATCACACTCTGACAAAATTGATATAAGGGATTTCTTTAGATTGCCATAAGTAATACATAAGTTGCTTTGCTTATATAGACAATCTTCAAGAATATAATAAATACATGCTGTCACTCTATCTTTTTCACAAATTTTGGGATTAATTCCATGGGCAATTTTATCGGCAGTTATAAAACCTATACCTCTAATTTCCGCTAAACGATAGGGAGTATTAGACATTATCTTTTTAGAATCTTTCCCCCATTGTTTATAAATCTTATCTGCAAATGTTACTGGCAACCCTACCTTAACGAAAAATCCATAAAGTTCTCTGAGACATTTTTTCTCTTCCCAAGCTTTTTGGATAGGAGGAATTCTCTTTTCATTAATACCTGCAATCTCCATTAATCTAGAAATATCATTATCTAGTATTTGTACAGTGCCTTCAACCCCAAATTTTTCTATAATAGCTGTTGATCTAGCCTCTTTAATATTTGGGAGAAACATCAAAAACGCTTTTAATCCCTCTTCTGTAGTTGGCGAATCTTGATAATAGAAATCGGCTTTAAACTGTTTTCCGAATTTCTTATCATTTATAAAATCCCCAATAAAAACATATTGTCCGCCATATGGATTCTCGTTTGGGTCCATCATCCCTATTGTAATAACAAATGTATTATATTTTTTATCAATACAATCTTTTACTAAATCTTCCATAGAAGGAGTATATTTAGGATTATAAATATCTAATACAGCACTCAGAATCCTAAATCCAGTATCTTTCGGACCATTAATATCTTGCAATCTAGGAAAAATAATATGCTTTATCTCAACAGGTAATTCCATAGAAATCCTTTCTAATGAATCTCAACGACAATATATTCAATCTTTGTTCTGGCATACGTATAAACAATATGTAGCTTATTATCATGTTCAATCATATAAGGATACGATAATTCTTTCGAAATCAAAGAAAAATTTTCATCCACTTTTTCTGTTATCATTATTTGATCTTTTATTTTGCAATCCACTGAATCTTCTTGGATGTCAAATTCAATTTCACTTAAAACAAGTGGGCTTCTTTTTACATCAGATGGATTATGAATTAAAAACAATCTATCATTATAATATACAACATCAACAGCAGAATTAGGATTATAAAGATTTGTAGGAACAGCCTGTGCCCATTTTTCAGATCCAACTTTTCCTCTAGCGTAATATATTTTCCCTAAACCCTTAGAAGACCTCATAAATGCATGTAGTATATCTCCTGTTTGCCATAATGTAGGCTGTATAATACCTAATGATTTAGAAGATCTACCAGAATATGGGTCTTGAAATGACTTCTTTGTTTTTACAAAAAGTGGATTAGACCTACTTATAAATTGAATACTATTTTCCCATGAATCAGAAATTCTATATTGCTCGATATAACTAGTCCAATCATAAATAGTTTCTACAGAGCTTCCGCAATACAATATATCGTCAATTAACAATGGACAGCTTTTAACAGGTCCATTTAATCCAGCAGGCAACATATGAGAATATTTGTTAATTTCTCCTCTTGTAATATCATTATTCCAATCTGATATATCATGAATAAAAGTAGACCATCGATCACAAAAAAGACCAGCTTTCTCAAAAAGGATAAGTCTACCATTAACTTCAACCAAAATAGGATTCCATCTAGGTATTAAATCTTTATCTCCAATAATAATATTGTTCTCGTTATTTAATCCATTAATATAAATAGCGGTATCCGTAGCTCCTTCTCTTGACCCCCCAAACCATGAAAAAACAGGTTTTGATTTATAAAAAGCTATTGTTGCTGCATGAACTGAGTTTGTTGTAGTTGGTAAAAATTTACGATCTATAATACGCATATCATTATACTTTCTTTTTGTTTTTCAACGTTTTCAATGTTTTCAATGTTTTCAAGCAATATTATACAAAAAATGCAGAATAGTTTTTATACTATTCTGCATTTTTTATTACCAATTTTAACTTAAGTACTATGAGCTACTTGAAGAACTTGAAGTATATCCTTCTGAAGAACTTGAAGAACTACTATTACCCTCTGATTCACTACTTGAAGAACTAGTATATTCCTCTGTGGCTGAAATAGCAACAAAAACTTTCTGAGATGGACTAACTGCCACACCAGCAAGTTTCTGAGAATATGTTGTTGCTTGAGTGAAATCAAACGCAACAGCAGGAACACCATTTGGATCTATCTTTAGTAATCTTTCTGTCCCTGCACCAATATCATTGACATATAAATATCCATATTTGTCAACCGTTAGACCAGTTGTAGCAAATTGACCATAAGTGCAAGTATAAGCCTTTCTTGGAGAGGTTCCTAAACTTCTTCCAAAAGAACCACTTCCAGAATGTAAGTATACCCATCCGTTAGGAGTGATTTTCTTAATCTTTAAGTTTCCACTGTCATTAACAAAGATATTTCCTTTTGCATCTATAGCAATACCATTAGGAGTATTAAAAATAGCATTAACACCAGTAATTTTGCTAGCTCTACAATTTTCATTATCTCCTGAAACACCACCAGCAATTGTTAATACAGTTCCACCCCAAATCTTACGAACAGCATGGTTTCCAGTATCGGCAACATATACTACTCCAGCATTATCAACTGCTACAGCAGTAGGATTATTAAACTGTGACTGTAACGCATTTAATGAGCTATCAACCAACCCTGCGGTTTGTGCTCCATTACCAGCAAATACAGAAACATATCCGTCTTGCGCAATCTTTCTAATCTGATTATTACCAGAATCGGCAACATATAGATTACCAGTATTATCGCAAGCAATACCCTTAGGAGTATTAAACCTTGCGGTTGCGGCTGCTACATGCTGTAACGCCGTGTTGTTTCCAGAAGATCCTGCAACACCTGCTACAACCTTAACTCTTCCACCCTCTTCTACTTTAATTACTACATGTTGTGTTTTATCTGTAAGAAATAGATTACCAGATTTATCGCAGCACATTCCACCTAAATCGGTTACTCCCTTTACCAATAAACCTAAAGTTCCTTGAACAAGTTTTGCAGCTACTTCGGCATTGGTAAGATTTACTCCGCTTGACGCAGTAGATGCGATATCACTTAACTTAGCTAACATTATCTGTGGCATACTTTTTTACTCCTTTTAACTATTACTTTTTTACTCCATATGACCGCGCAACATAGCACGATATTCTTCATTATTTAATTGTTTCTATTTTTTAATCAGAAATCCCTTTTTTAAATTATAATTTATTCGAAGCTTCTTCAGCTAGTTCAGATCTTACTCCTTTTTCTAACACTAGCCCGGCAGCAAGTTTTGAGCCTCTAAACGCATTAATAACAACAGATAAACCATTTGATAGAGAATCTACGTATGGATTATCTATTTGATGAACATCTCCGGTTAAAATAATCTTCGTATTTTCTCCGGCCCTAGTTATAATAGTTTTTATTTCTAATGATGTTAAATTCTGTGTTTCGTCAACAATTAAAATTTGGTCATGAATACTTCTACCTCTAATATAAGTCAATGGTTCAACAACTATTAATGGATCGTTTTTTATAGTTTCTTTTATATTTGTGTTTTTAAATCCCGTTATTACATCAAAAGCGTCATAAATAGGTTGCATAAACGGATCGAGTTTTTCATCTAAAGAACCAGGTAAATATCCTATATCCTTACCCATAGGATATACCGGCCTACTTACTAGCATTCTTTTATATTGCTTTTCGTCCACCGTTTGACAATAAGATGCAGCTATCGAACAAAGCGTTTTACCTGTTCCGGATTTACCAGCTACAGCCACTAATTTTATATCTTTATCAAATAGGGCATCCATTAAAAACTTTTGCTCTACATTTATAGGCTTAATCGACATAGTTCTTGGAGCATATATTAGCTTTTTAATAACCTTACCATATATATCTACTCTTCCTAAAACAGTCTTTTGGTCACTATTTTTTCTAAAAATAACATAACAATTTGGAAAAAGCATACTCGGATTATCTAAAAGGTCTATATCAATTTCTTTGTTTCGTGTAAATTTATTAATAATATCGTCATCTACTAGTATCTCTTGATATCCAACATTAAACTCATTATGTTTAATACTACCTTTTTCATACCCTTCTGCTTTCAACCCTAAAGCATTCGCTCTAATCCTTACATTAACATCATTGGAAACAATAATACAAGGAATTTCTGGGTCTCGTTTTAATGTCTCTTGGGCAACATGAATTACATGCAAATCTACATTCTGTTCTTTATATAAGCTTTCTAAATTTCCATTATATCTAACTTTAAGGATACCATGTTCTAATGGAACCCCATTCCTTAAATCACCTTTTTGTCTTAATGCATCTAAGGATCTAGAAGCTTTTCTTGCGTTTCTACCTAGTTCGGTAACATCTTTTTTAAATCTATCTAACTCCTCTATAACACCAATTGGAATTATAACACAATTATCTTCAAAACTAAATATTGATTCAGGGTCCTGCAACAATATATTGGTGTCTAAAATATAATGTTTTACCATAAATATCTATGTCTCCTTTTTCCCTAGTTACGAATTTTAGTTATGCAAAATATATATTTTGATAACCGTGGTCAACAGCCCATTTTGCGACATTTCTTATTCTATTCAATCTTGATTTAATACTCTCTAATAAATTAGACCCAAGTGGAAATTTACCAACCCCATATAATCTTGTCAATTCTGCTCTCAAATTGACGCCATCTTCAAGATCGTTAGCTCTTTTTATAATCCCTTTTGCATCAAATTCAAAGTAACTGTTATTAGGATCTCTTCCAAGTAATTCTATTATTGCTGACGCTATGCTGCTACCCATATTTATTTCTGCTGGTATATCTTTCTTAATATTAGCATTAGGATTCAATCCGACAGTATATCTAATAACTCTCATTTCGCCTGAATTTTCAAAATTTTCGTGTCTAATATCATCAACTCTTATATTTATATCTTTAAGTGTTTTTAATACTGTTTTTAACAACCAACTTATTTTTGAAGGAGGAAATCCTTTTACATAATTATTTATAATTCCAACTTTTTGATAGTGGTCATCTCCGTCAGGAGCGAAAAAATCATAAGTGTTACTGTTTTCTTTAAAATATTCATATTCTTCTGTTGTTAATGCAGACTTTATATCCTTATATACAACAGACAAAAGATATTCACATAAATCAGAAATATTATTATATCTTTGTGGAGGAGTATATCCTTTAATATAAACGTCTAACGATGCTGTTTTTATGAAGAAATTATTAATCTTTGCTTCTTTTTGAAAATCCTCATATAATCCAATCTGTTTATCAAAAGGTTTATCAAAATGTGTAAATTTAGATTTTTTAGCACAATTATACCAGCTCATAATATTTTCGCCTTTACAGTATATATTTACAAATAGACAGGCAAAACCCTTTAATAACATTTAATATCTAAAGAGTCTCTATACCAATTACTAGATATAGATTCTTTTAGATTATTATCTATTGGTATTTTTGTTGTAAGTGGAGATTTATCTTCCAATTGCTCCCTAAAAATAACATACAGTTCTCTTTGAATTTCACTAATAGCATTTGCATCCTCTTTTGCTTTGTATAGTTTTGCAAATATAGTTATAAATGGATAACGATTTGCATTATCATAAGGAGTTATAACTTTAAGTTCTCCAATTATTCTTTTTGGCATATATTTTCTAATTGTCTTAAGTGTAATAGATTTTATCCATCCAGATATTTTATTTCTCTGTTCTATATCATCAGTATTAAATTCCTCTTTTAATTTATAGTTCGTAGGCACGCTAATAATTGGTCTATTTTGAGCCAATCCTTCTTCGCCATAATAGATATATGGATCATACATTTCTTGTTGAATTTCTCCCGATGGGTAAAGTATTCTATATTTTTTTAGATAATTATAGAGATTATTATAATCACTATCATAATTATCAACGTATCTAGCGAAATCTTCTATAAATACTCTATAATCATCAGGATTAATTATTTCATCTTCTGAATCTATACGAAACGTAAAAATGGTTTTATTTTTTTCATTATCAACCTCAATATTTAAACTTTCAATGGAACCATATGCCTTTAATGTAAAATCTACTTTGTTTCTAATATTATTTAACATTCTATCTTCATATTTCCATGAATCCCCAATTATATCTACCACTCCATCAAATTCAAAATTTACACTCAAAGAAGAATCTATCTTAATATTGCCATCGTCTAATGCTACTTCTGAAAAATATCTTATATTTGGATGATTAAGAATCTTCTTTAATTTTTCATTAATGGTTTCCAATTCTTCTTCGTATATTCTTACCCTAGTATCTCCGCCTTTGTGCTCTAAATCGTGTGTAACTCCTCTATTATCTCCAAAAAAATCTTTTATAATCTTTACATCAGATACATCTGCATAGCCGCCACCAGCCCTTACATAGTTCGGCAAATAAAGATTATCATAATCAACAGTCTCTCCTTGTTTATCGTATATCCATCTTCTTACAGTATCATAAAAACCAGCTATACCTTCCCCATAAATTCTATTTATTGGCAAGGCTAATTCTTTTGACTCATCATCTTCGTCATGGTATCTATTAATTCTAAGTCTAGATAATGGTCTAATTCCTCTAGTTCTACGCTGATTATCTTCAAATATTTCTTCATTTTGAATTGAATCTGCTCCATCTATATTTTCAAATATAAAAGCTCTTATGTCTTGGGTCTTGACTACGTAAGCAATAGCCCCTCCATCTATTGCTTCTTCTTCAGCATGAACAAAATATTCTCTATCTGGAGAATGACATGATCTCATAGCATAATGGTCCGACATTCTAACAATATCTATTGGAGATCTTGAAAGAATAATAGAAAAGTCTTCATCTTCACTTTTTATGCTATTTTCTTGCCTGCTCCATTCATCAGCATCTTTTTCTCCAAGTTCTCTAGCAATAACTTTTCCAATTCGCATAGGTCTTGGATCAAGAATATAATTGCCGTTTTTATCTGTCATCCACCGATACGCAAATTCGTGGTTATTGTCTATTTTATAAATAGTTTTTGTTTTAGTTTCGGCATTCTCTAGTTTTTTAAATATTTCAAGAAGTTTTTTATTATAAAGAGGAATAACTACCCGAAGATTATTGCCAAAGATATGTTCAAAAGTATTATGATCTTTTGAATTTTCTTTAATATATTCATATACTTCTTCACTCAAAGCTTTACGATAAATTTTCACAATAATATATTTCAAAATATATAGAATAAAAACCTATATTGAAAAAATGGTGGGAACTCCCGGTAACGATCCGGATTCTACACATTTTCAGTGTGTCGCAATGACCTCACTTGCTCAGTTCCCAATTTTAAAATACTCTTCCTAAAAACAAAAAAGCCATTGGCAAATAAATTTGCCAATGGCTTCGGGGGAGGAACAGAGATTAGATCTCAGCCACCATTGCCATTAGGCAAGTAGCTAAATCTAAAATATCTGCTGTTACTTTTCATTTTTATTATTTTCAATTATATTATACTAGATTCCTGCAAATAATCAAGAAATATTATCAACCTTTAAATATAGATCTGTACAAATCATAAAGCTTTGCTTTTTTATTCATATTTGTAGGCTTTATAAAAGAACTATCTATATATTTATTTGTAAATGTTACTACTACATCTGCCAAATCATCTGGCAATCTCTGGAATACCTTTTTAATAATATTAGTAGGAATTGCACTTAATCCATTCCCATAATATGGCTGAGCTATACTACCAGCCATACAAGCAATAGTATCACTATCCCCACCCATTAAAATTGCTCCGCGTATCGCATCAACAAAACTTTCAGAATTCAGAAAGGAAACTATTGCATTGGGGACACTTCCAAGACAATCAGAATGGAAACCTTTTTTAAGATTTAATAGATCGTACCCTATTTCGTTTTCCATGGCATCTCTTATTTGTTTCTTACTTCTTCCCATTCTAGCCATAAAAGTAGCAAGTGCTATAGCTTGAGCCCCTTTTATACCTTCTTCGTGACTATGTGTTACTTCGGCAGATAATTTTGCTTGTTCCATAACCTCTTTTTTAGTATCAAATGCAAAAGAAATGGGTGATATCCTCATAGCCGATCCATTTCCATAACTATTATATGCTTCTAATGTATCAGAAGACGCCCATACACTAAATGATTTTCCATATCCGGCATATGGATATTTTCTATAATATTTTCGATAATATTCTGCATAAGGAACTACTCCATCCTTAGCATTTAATAGTGCTGCCATCGTCGCTATCGTCATTACAGAATCGTCAGTAAAATATGTATCTATAGGAAATAGTTCAAAATTAATCCTATTAGGATGCTTGTTAGACCCTTCGAATCTAGATCCTATTATATCGCCTACTATGGAACCTATACTCATTTCTCTTCTTTTCTTTCAATATATTATTCGCATTTAACTATTATATGATAGGCCAATTGTGAATCAAGAAATATTTTTCAAAAAACTATACTATAAAAGAGGATATAATCCCACTTTAACAGTTTTATTCTTTGGAACTCTATCAGCAGGAGGAACAGTAGTTGATACTACTACCGGAGCACCGACTCCATTTCCACTTCCTCTTGGTTTTTGCCAGTAAAAAGGCTGATGTGTATAGTCGGGATGAGGAGTTGGAATATAATAATATGCATCACCAGTAGAATCTAATTGCAACATTGGCAGATTATATCCGCTGAATCTATATCTATCCGCTAAAATCTTCTTATTATTTTGAGATGTTTCGGATGATATACTTGTTAAACTCGTAGATGAAGACGTTATTTCTAAAGATGAAATACTAGTGCTAC
>Ga0307376_10001447_pt1 | contig 25606 bp, 27 predicted proteins | sample TR2MG_FD_202536 | JGI IMG/M metagenome (GOLD analysis project Ga0307376, IMG submission 202536) | Soil microbial communities from Risofladan, Vaasa, Finland - TR-2 | ecosystem: Environmental > Terrestrial > Soil > Coastal area > Acid sulfate soil | place: Finland: Risofladan, Vaasa | collected...
AAACGATGTTTCCCGGCATCCGCCGGTTTGGCATGGCGCATCTGCGAAGCCGGGAGAGCATTGAAGAATGGGAGGATCGCCGCCGGCAAGAAGAGAGCGTCGTGAAACCGCCCAAGGCCGCGGGAGCCGCGACGGTGTTCGATGAGGCGCGGGACCTGGGGGCGTTTATCCAGGAGTACGGCCCGGAAGCAGCGCCAGCACTCATCGAGCGCGTAAGGTTCGAGCAGCGGGGCGGGGTTGCGGGGGAACTCGCAAGGTTGACGCCGGAGCAGCGGAAAGCGGCAAGGATCGCCGGCCGACGTCTGAAATACGAGTCGCGGACGCGGGCCGACCAGATTGTAAGCCGGGGCTTCAAGGAGTCTCAGCCGGGCCAAACATCGAAGGCGCTTTCAGCCGTCTTGGGGGAACCTGTTGAGGAACTCAAAGCCGGGATAGCAAAGCCGGAACTCGCGGGTGGCGTGGCGACTGGCGAGGAGCGACCTTTTCGCCGATTCAGGGTCGGCGATCAGGTGATGACCGAGCAGGGGGTCCGCAACGCCGTCGAGCGCAAGTTGATGGAGCGTGGCCGGGCGATGGGGGGCATTTCCGGGGAAGCCTACGCCGTGGCGACGGGGGCCCCGGGGCTTCCGGCCATAGCGCCGAAACCCCAGCCACCTCCGCCCCGGCCGAGCGGGACATTGCCCAAGGGCGTGGCCTGGACTCTCGACCCTGAGACGAACCGATGGGAAACTCTGGACCTGCGAGAACAACTGGGCGTTGAGGGCGAACGCACGAATGTCGTCCGCAGCGTTCCCGGCGGATATGACATTATCCAGTTTGACAGCAAGGGCAAGCATGTCGAAACGAAACAGGTTCGCCAACCACCCCTTCCGGTGCAAACCAATGTTGAGCGGAAACCCAACGGAGAGACCGTCACGGTCAAGCGGGTACGGATGCCCGATACGCGCGAATGGGTTGACATTTCGACTCTTGTGGTGGGGCCGGAGCCGATCCGCGCCACACTGAATGGCAAGCCGGTTGAATACGACCGGATGACGGACACATGGACGGATGTTCTCAAAACACCGCCGGAAGGAGAGGCGGGAGAAATGAAGGTCCAGGGATGGCCGGCACAGGGCGAAGTTTTGCCGAGTCTCGTATCGGTGACAGAGCCGCTGGTGAGTGGCGGGAAGGTGCTCTACGACTTACCGGACGAAATGGGCGACATGGACCCCGCGAAGCGCCATCGGAGCGCGCTGCTTGACAAGAAGACGCGCAGCATGAGCATCGTTCCGTGGCCGGGAGAGGTTCGCAAGGCGGAAGCCATTGCGGCCCGGTTTGACGAACTCGCCAAAGAGGAGACGGCTGACCCGGGACTCCAGGCCCGGTATCAGGGCCAGGCCGAAGCGTGGAAGTCCTACGCCCAGGAAGTGGCGGCGGCGACCGGCGAGACCTTGGCAGGAGAATCGGAGGCTGCGGCGAAGGCGCAGGAATCGAAACTTCAGCAAGAGCAGGTGAACACCACATACGATGCTTTGCGCCAAGAGCGCCCCGACCTTGACCCTAAGAGCGAGGAGTTTGAGGCGGTACTCGAAAAGCGCCTACGCATCCTGGGAGGCTAATGCCTACACTGCAAGAGCAAATCCAGACTGCCCGCGACCGAGAAGTTTTGCCGGATGATGGCGGACTTCGCCAACGCATTGCCATTGCGCGCGCCACGGAAAAAGAGCGAAAGAAGACACTCGCTCCCGCTACGGGGATCCCTACTGGCGCTGCCCCTGCCGCCCCATCCGCCCCGCAAGCGGCCCCAGGTGTCAAACCGGAATCGCCGCAGATAAAGGAACTGCATCAGGATGCGGCTACCGTGTTGGACGAACTCGCCATCCGCAAGCACGAAAAGCAATTCATCACGGCTCCGGGGGCGGGGTATCCGTTGCACGTCGAAGATGAACGGGCGATCCTGAGCACTGGTGAAGATATACGCAAATGGTCGTTAGAACAAATCCAGAAAAGGCAGGAAGTGTTGCAGGGCCAGGTGGAAGGTCTTCGACGCCAGGGCGCGACCGAGTTGCCGGAACCCGAAGCGGCGCAGCCGCACGGCGTCACCTACTCGGATCTTCAGGACATGATTGAAAAGGCCGAAGCGAATCCCCGAATCCCCGATGCGGTCAAGGCACAGGTGCGCGACCTTTTGAGTCCTGCCGTGGCCCCCGAAGCAGGGGAACGCGCTGGCAAGGTAGGCGTCGCCGAAAAACTCGTGCGGAAGGACTGGGCGGCATGGTTGCCGGTCGTAGGCGTTGCTTTCGACGTGGCTCACATGCGCCGGACCAAAGAGGCGGCGGAACGCTTGCAGGAAGAAGAACGCGAGCCGGGATTCTACAAGGAACTCGAAGATCGAGAAATGACAGGGACTTTGCGGGCCGCGTTTGGTGGTCCGCTTCGGACAGCGGATGCACGGCAAGCCGCCGACGAAGCCATAGTCACGCGGTTCCTTCTGGACGTGGCCGAAACCGATGCTCGCGGAGTCACATGGCCTGCGGTTATCGCCGAGGGTGTCGTAAACCTACTTCCCTACATGATTGAGTTTGCTCTGACGGCTGGCGCGGCGGAGGCTGCCAAAGGCGCGGTTCAGACGGGGAGCAAGGTTGCGTTGCGGAAACTCGGCGCGAATCTAGCCGGGCGGTTCGCCAAGCGCATTGCGGCCAGCAAGGGCGCGGCGGTAGCGGCGCGGCTTACGAACATGGCGGCGCGGGCGGCGATAGGCGGGGCCGTGCGTGCGCCTATGTGGGGCGCGGCGGAAATCGAGCAGCGCCAGATTCCCGTCATGGAACTGGGACGGCGGGGGAAAATCATCTTTCAGCGTGAGGGCGAAACTCCGGCCCAGGCCGTCTTACACGGACTCCTTTCTGGATGGATTGAAGGCACAACGGAAGAAATGGGACAGGAAATCTTCGGGCCGCTCGGTCGTGCGGCTGCCGACAAGTTGGCCGCGAAAGTCCCACTCATAGGGAAATTGCTCTCTCACTTAGACGATCTCAGGGGCAAGGTTCCCCGGCTGGCCGCGCTCTCCAAGAGCGCCGGATACAGCGACCTCATCAGCGAAATGGGAGAAGAACAGGCGGGCCGGACCATCCGGGCCGTCATCGGATTGGAGCCGCCTGGCTCGATGGACGAGGCCAAGGGGATGTTGGAGCGCCTGGCGGCCAGTGTCCCGAGCGTGAGCGAGTTGCTGACGGAAGGCGCGGTTTTGGCTGCCCCGGCACTCTTGCGTCTTGGTGCTGGTGTTGCGGCCCAGCGCAAAGGGCCTGCGCCAGAAGTACCGCCTGCACCGAAAGCCGCGCCCTTGCCTGCCGCGCCAACGCCCGGCAGCCGCGCCGATCTTGTGGCCCAGGTTGCCGCCATGCGCGAAGCGGGCGAACCTGTGACGCCAGAGACGGTATCCGCGAAGTTGGCGGTTGGCCGAGATGTGGCCGTGACTTTGATTGGCGAGGTTCAGCCGACCCCGCCCGCTGCCGCAAAGCCGTCATTTGCTCCTGCGGCGTACATGGATTTCTTGAGGGCCAACAGCGAGAAGATGAAGGCATTGACTGCCGAGAAAGAGGCCATCGAAACCGAGGTCATAAACGGCACTCGCTATCTAAAAACCCCAAAGCCGGAAGATGTGCCGCGGTTGCAGGCAATCTACGACGAACTCTCGGCGCTTGCCAAGAAGGGCGATGAAGCACTCGAACAAATGAGCGCGGCTGGATACCAGGCCGCCGCCGCGCCTGCCTTCCCACAGACACCCGCCGACGCGGCGCGAGCCTTGAGAATTTTCCAGATTTACAACGAAACCGGCAACGAGGCGATTCTCGAAGACCTTCCGCCGGGAGCGATGATACGCATTGACACAAGTACGCTGAGCCTGGACCTAGCCAAGACGCTCAAAACGCCACGCGAGCGGAAGGCGTTTCAGCAAAGGCTTGTCAAGGCGGCCGAGTTGGTGGAGAGCGGAGAGGCCACGCGAGAGGAGTTGTCCAAAGAAGCGGCCGCGTACCAGCAAGTATGGGGAGAGGCGGACCCCCTGCCGGACGGCCTACTTCGCTACATCGGACTATCCGAACTCGCCGCACCCGCCGAGGTCAAGCAGGTGCTTGTCCTTGCTGACCCAACAGGTGCAGGGAGAAACATCACCGCGCGAGTTCGTTTTGTCCCTGGTCCAGAGGGTAAGGGAGCCTATATTGGCGAGATTGACATTTCAGGCGCGGACCCGAATGACCTCAGGGCCCAAGACAGGGGTATTCATGGCACGCCGTTCATGCCAAGCGCAGAGGCCGCCGCCAATGCGTTGAAGCCTCTTTTGGAACGATTTGGGTTGCCACGGGTACAAGCATCTCAACTACGCCCCATCTTCCCGCCACTGCCAGAGGCGAAAGGTTTTCAGCCCGGAGTTATTGCCAAGCAACCGGGATTCGAGCCGGACTTGGCTCGTGCCAAACAAGAAGCGGAGTTGATACGAAGCCTCGAACAAGTGGGGGAGAAGGTAAGAGCGGAGTATGTGCCGCCGCCGCCATTTGGAACGCGCCGCCCGCAGTTTGGGGATTGGGTGAGCGAGCGGGATGTACGTTCTGGCAAACTGGCAATGATAATCCAAGAGCACGGCGACTTCAATTTGGTGTTGAAGTGGAGTCGGCGTGCGCGCCAAATAATCCGGGCCAGCGACTTCGCCAAGCATTACGATAAAATTGTCGCCGACTCAGAAGTTGCCGGTGATTACCTCCGCGAAGTGTTTGTTGCCAAAGACACGGGGCTACCTTCACCCGCAGCCGAAGCCGCAAAACCGCCCCCTGCCGCACCTGTCGCCGAAACCGAGGCGCGCCGCGCCCTGACCGAGGCCGGATGGACAGTAGAGGAAAATCCGGCATGGGCCGCGGACCCGGAAAACGAAAACCGATACATTGCACGCGCGACAGACCGCACGACTGGCCTTGCGATTGAATCCGCAGAGGATACCGTAGGGAAGATGCTGCAAGGACTGCGCGAGGCCGAAATGCTCGACAGGGCAACACCGCCTACGCCCGCCGCAAAGGTGGCTCCGGCGGCAGAGGCGGCAGCCGAAGTCCCGCCAGAAGCGCCGCCAGCCGCGCCGCCAGTTGCACCGGAGAAGCCTTCCCCCGTTGAGGAACGGCTAGGCCGATGGTTGCAAACGCAGAGCGGGGGGCAGTTGGCAAAGACCGCCCGGACGATGGGGATTGCGAAGCGCCCCGACATAGCAACCGCGATGGTGAAGCACCGGCGAGCCGCCGAACACCTGCGCGAAGCGCGGGCGACGATCAACGAGGCGCGGGTAGATGCGGAGTTGGACCGACTCGGCATCGGCGCGGTTGAAACCCCGCTACTCGACTGGCTCAAAGGCGACAGAATCTGCGCATGGAAAGGCCTGGCCTACGCCACGGAAATCAAGGAGGCTTGCGCCGGACGGCCCGCCCTTGCGCGCATGTTTGTGTTCAAGAAGCCTAGCGGCGTTCTCCCGCCCGGCGGCCACCTCGACCAGGACGCCGAATCCGCAGCGAGCGATCCCGATTCTGGATTCCGGGGCACCGGACCCAGCGAGTTTCTCGACCAGTTGACACGCGAAGCGGATCTCCGGGCGACGACGGGCGACGTTCGCAACCTGCCCCTGCCTCAGAAACTTGAACGCCTTGCGCGGGCCGCGCGCGAGGCCGGAGATGAGAGGGCCGCAGGGGAGTACGAACGCCAGATGAATCTAGTTTTGCAGGCGCAGGAGTGGGAATCAGAATCCACCGACGCGCTCCGCGAGGCCGTGGGCCGCTACGTCGAAACCAAGGCCCCAGGCGCGGGCCTTGAGTGGGCCAAGGCCACGCCCGCCGCGCGGGAAGCCGCAGAGCAACTCGGAGTGCGGCTTGGCGAGGTCACACCCACTGGCAAGGACGGTGCGATTCTCGAGCGCGATGTTCGCCGCGCCGCCTTGACGCGCGACAAGGAAACCACCGCGCGGGTCAGGGGCTTGCGGCAGAAGATCAGGGCCGTAGTCGCCGAGCGCGGGTTGCCGGAAACCGAATGGCGCGAACTCGCAAAGGAAGTAAGCGGGCATCGTCACCTGGCCGCTACCCGAGTCACCGAGGAACACCTTGAGGAAATCCTGCGCCGAGTCCAGGCCGCCCGCCCCCAGCAAATCCGCCGGGGCACCGGCTTTGTGCAAGTCATACGCCCCAAGACCGAGCAGAAGATTCAGACGCTCAGGGAGAGGCTTGGCACAATAGGCCAGATGACCGACGAGGACTTCGGGAACATTCTGGCCGGCATGAAAATTCAGGAACCCCGATACGTCAGCGCGCAGAACTTCGTCACCGAGGCCCAGGGCCATGATGTTCTGAGGGCCATGCTGGACGCGGCGCCGAGCATCGGGAAGCGCACCGCGCGGGAATCGGCCCTGGCCTTCCCGCACGAAGGGGCTCCGCCGAACGTACGCGAGGCATGGGAAACCGCGGATCGCCAAATCAAAGAGAAGGCCAAGAAGGTAGCCGAGAAGCCGCACCCCGTCCACGTCAGGCCGCTTTGGGATATGCGGTACTACTCGCAGTTTTGGGAGGAGAAAACCGGCGCGCCCGTGTCGGAGGCCGTGCAGGAAGTCCTCGACGCCAGAGCCGGAATCGAGCGAGATGTTGAGACGGGCATCCACGACCGGCTTGCTCAGGCCATCGGCGAGAAGGAACTTGCACGCTTGACGGCCGATCCCGCAGCGTGCCGACGCATCGAGGACTGGCTCGCAAGCGAACTGAAACGCGGGGGGCCGGAGAAGCCCGCAGACGTCACGCCAACGGAAGTCAAGGCCGCCGAGACTATCCGAGACATTCTCCGCGACTATGAAACCCCTGTCCGTATTGCCCGGTTTTACGACTACTGGGAAAACGACGCCAAGATCCCCGACGCCACGCCGGAGCAGTTGCAGGAAGCGACGGACATTCTGGAAACCCAGGGCCACGAAGCCCTCGAGCGCCACCTGGCGACTCAGACTTGGGGAACCATCGAAACCGGCTACACGCCCCTCAGCGTCGTGAGGGCCAAAGTGCGTACTTACCAACTCCCCCCGACCGCATTAGGGAAGGGACACCTTCAGAGCCGGGGCGGGCTTTACCTGGAGCAGGAGCGCACGATCTTCCAACGCCTCAACAGTTACGCATATCAAATCTTGGGCCTCACGCGGCTGCGCCGTCCCATCCGTTCCTTTGTGCAGGTGTTCGACCAGGCGAGCGGGCAGATGAAAAGCCCGGGCAAGGTTGCCTCCGTGTTTTCTACCTGGCTCGATGAGATAAAAGGATACCCCGCACGGTATCATCCCATGTCGGCGTTTGTCCGCAGAGTTTACGCCCAAGCCATGACCGCCGTTGTTCTTATAGACCCGCGCAAATGGGTTCGCAACAAGTTTCAGAATTTGGCGTTCTACCCCGACCGCACCGACTTTCTCAACCCCCGGAACAAGACGCTTACGCCGGAGGACCGCGAGTATTTCCGCAAGCACGTCTCGCAGCGGTTCGGACTTTTGCAGCACTACTTCATGTCTGCCGAGAAACCGTTTTGGGGGTTCCGCCACATCACCGAATGGGCGCGCAAACTGTCCCTCTACCCCTTGACCGACGAGACGAACCGATGGGAGTGTTTTTGGGCCAAGATCAATCGCGTTCGCCGCGCCCTGGCAGCCCATCCCCAGGACGCCGAGGCGATGCAGAAGGCCGCGAACATGATGGACCTGGAACTTGTGCAGCGCCGAGAAGCGCTTCGCATCCTGGCCGCCGACGGCCCCGACGCCATGGCGCGGTACGTCGCAAGCCAGGTGACTTACAACGTGCACTTCGCCTACGACCGGGCCATGCGCGCCCCCATCGAGCAGGGAGACGTTGGCCGGATTCTTGGAAACCTTATGACTTTTCCCAGGTCTTATGGACAACAGTTGGCGCTTTCCGCCCGCCAGATAACGCACGGCGAAACCCCCGGCGTCCGGCTGCGCGGCTTCAAGAAGTTTGTCAACCTCATTGTGGGCGCGACGGTTGCAGGCTGGCTCTTCCAACTCATCACCGGCGACAAGAACAACCCCTACAATCCGATGAACGTGCTGCGCTGGAACATGGGCGGCCTGTCGGTCGGCGCGGTTCAGGAAGGCTTTGAGACGATGGGCGACATCATGCAGGCCGTGAAGGGTGATCGGCAAGCCCTTGACCGGCTCGCTATCGGCATACCCCGCTGCGCCGACCTCTTTGTGCCGTTCTACCGCCAGTTGACGAACGCCGCCGAGGGCGTAACCGGCTACAAGGACTTGGACCGCCTTGCGCTTCGCAAGGTCCGGGCGCTCGTGGACAAGCGGTATGGTGGACCGCAGACGGAGCGGTACAAGGTTGACCGCAACGCCGTCCAAATCATGCAAAAAATCCTCATGGGCGTGGAAGCCCACGACGCGAAGCAAGCCGCCCAGGTTCCAGCCGATTCCATCTCTAAAATCAGGGCGGCTATCCGGGAACGCCAAGAGGCCCAGGAAACCGACCTCCAGGAACGCATCAAGGCCGGGCAACCGCGGACTCAGATCATGGCCGAGTTCGTCCGACAACAGCCGCAGAAGGACCGCGACAGGCTGAGGGATCGCACGGACCTGCTCTTGGCTTACAAGAATGTTGACCCGTGGTGGAAACGGCTCGAAGGAATGCCGACCATCGAATCCCGCGCCATGGCGTTCGCGGAGAGGTACGAGGCTGCCAACGCAAATGAGCAAAAGCGGCTCCTGGCCCTGCTGCGGAAACTTCCCGGGCTTGTCCCGAAAGAGGAAAAATCCCGCGACCGCTTCTGGGCAACTTTCCGAAGGCATCTAAACGACTTGAAAACAGGTAAGGCCAAACCGTAGCCGCACGCTATGAGGCAGTCGCACAAGATGCGGCAGACTTGCTGGCGGTGTTGCGAAAACCGCCGCGGACCAAACGGAAAAGCATGTGAACTGGACCGGCACCCCGCTCCCGCCCGACGAACTGAAAAAGGCCTGGAGAAATTTTCGCCGCCGCCGGAAAAACCCACGATCCCAACCGGCCCGAAAACTCATCCTCCATTACCTCGGGCTGGTCAAGGCCGTCGCCAAAATCTTCTCAAAAGGCAAGCCCCCCATCCTCGACTTCGATGACCTCGCCAGCGCAGGCTACGACGGCCTCAGGGCCGCCATCGAAATGTTCGATCTGAAGCGCGGCGTCAAGTTCGAGACGTATTGCGGGGCCCGCATCAAGGGCGCCATCCTCGACGCCCTACGCAACAGCGACTGGGTCCCGCGGCAGGTCCGCCATCGGGCCACCCAACTGACGCAGAGCCGGCACAAACTCGAAAACGTGCTCGGACGCGCCCCCACGCACCACGAACTCGCCCAGTTTATGGGCCTCTCGGAGAAGGAATTCGAACGCCTCCGACGCGACGCCATCGCCGTCGGCGTGTTCAGCCTCGACCGCAAGTTCACCTCCTCCGACTCCAGCCGCGACATCCGCGAGGCCGACCTGATGGCCGACCGACGCGCCGAAGACCCTACACACCCCATGCAAGCCGCCGACCTCCGCAACTACCTCCTCCGCGGACTCACCAGAAACTCCCGGCGCGTCCTCCTCCTCTACTACGCCGATGGACTCTGGATGTCGGAAATCGCCGCAGTGCTCAATATCTCCGAAGCCCGCATCAGCCAACTCCACGCCCGAGCCATCACCTTCCTCCGCTCACGCTTCCCAAAACCAAACACCGATGACAACCTCCCGCCCACCGGCGGCAAAAACCTGAAACGGAAAATCTGAAATTCGGCTCGGGCAAGGTTCTTGCTATAGGTCAGGGGCGGCTTGGGGGCCCCCCCCCGGGGTCCCCGACGACGACCGCACGCCGCCGCCCGCCAGCACGACCGCACGCCGAGAACCAGGCCCGCGCCGACGACCCGCCCCCCCACCAGCAGCCGCGCCGCCCGTACCGCCGCCAGGGCAGAGTGAGGCAGGGGGGCCGAGCCGGTTTCGTGAGACGCCAGGGGCACTTTGGAACCAACCGACCGGTAGGTACCAAAACCCCCGCCAGGCACGCGCCAAGGCCCCATCCCCAAGAGGCCCCCGGGCACGCGCCGCCGAGGCCCCGCCGAGGCCCCCAGGTTGACCGCCCGCCCCTACCCCAAGCCGCCGGCGGCCGGGCGCCGACCTTCCCGCACCAGGCCGACGCCTCGCTTTCGCCCCCCGCTTTCGCCCCCGAAAACATTTCTCGATTCTCCGATTTTTCCCTTGACTTCCCCCGGCGGCGCGTCATAATACCAAGTGGAATAGGAGCCTGTGCCGTGCTTCCGAAGCGAACGAGGATCAGGGCTGCGTTGTCCGGGTACCTGCCTACTGGTGCAGGTTCCTATTCCCCCCGGCGGCGCAGCCCGTTTTTTCGGGAGCCCAAGCCATGCACTTCTATGGGAAGGCCGAGCAGACCGCCGCAACGATTCTGAAAGCCTTTGAGGAAGGCCGCGTTCCGAAGGCCCTTGCGCTTGTCTACTGCCACCGCAAGGATAACGTACCGTGCAGGAAGTGGTCATGGTCGAACCAACTCATCACCGCTTTGCATGGACACATGGACGCCCGAGGCTATCGCCAGTGGCAGGCCGTGAGCCGTCAGGTGAAGAAAGGCGAGCAGGCTTTTTGGATCCTCGTACCCCTCAGCAAGAAGGCCACCAAGACGGACGACGACGGCCAGGAGATCGAGTACTTCCGCACCTACGGTTTCAAGGGAGCCCCCGTATTCGGCTTGTCACAGACCGAAGGCCCCGACGTACCGACCGGCGACCCCGCGCTCGACCAGTGGCTCGACAGCCTGCCCTTCCGCCGCGTGGCTGAGGCTTGGGGACTCAGCGTTAGCACTTTCGACGGCGAACACAGCCGCCACGCAGGCCAGTACGACAACACGCACAAGGCTATCGCCCTGGGAGAGCAGAGCCTATCGGTCTGGGCGCATGAACTTGTCCACGCCGCCGACTGGCGAACCGGGAACCACGCCAAGGAAAAGGCCGGGCACTGGCGATGCGAGGTTGTCGCCGACTTGGGCGCCGCCACGCTCTTGACGGCCATCGGACGCGAGGACGCCGCAGACCTCGGCCACACATGGGCCTACCTTGGATACTACGCCAAGGAAGCGAAGTTGCCGCCGATCGTGGCCTGCCAGCGCGTAGTTGCCCGGACGTGCGAGGCCGTCGCCGCCATCCTTGACGCGGCCGACACCCCCGCCGACCAGAGGATAGCCGCCCTGCCGGCCGTCGCCGAGCAGGTGGAACTTTTCGCCTAGCCGAACGAATCGGCAGAACACGAAAGGGGAAGCCCCATGCGAACAAGTACCAGGGCAATCGAGGCACACCTACGGAAAATCGGCAGGCCCTTTGTCCGGACGACCGAGGCCAGGCACGCCTGCCTTTTCAGCGACCGCCGCGGACCGTCACGGCCCCTGGATTTTGTCATCTACTCCGAGGACGGGGCGAACTGGCTTGCCACGTGCGAACCCCTCAGCACCCCCGGCGCCAGGGAGAACATGCGGAAGTGGCAGGACATCTTCGGCGAGGGTTTTCAGGCGGCCGCAATCCGCCGCCGGCGCGCGGGTTTCGTGCTTGTCGCCCTCGACGGTACGACCGCCACGCTCTAGCCCGTCGCCGAACGGCCCGGCCCCAGCCCAGGACCGGCAGGACCGGGACGCCCGGCAACGTCGCCAGGGGAAAGCGAGGCGCACCATGAAAGCGCAGCCGCAGGCCGTCGGCTACACCCGGGTTTCCACGACCGACCAGGTCGAAAACGGAGTCAGCCTTGACGCGCAGAAGGCAGGGATTCAGAAGTGGGCCGACGAGAAAGGCTACCGGCTGTTGACCGTTTACATCGAGGCAGGGTTGTCAGGTGGACGGGCCTCAAACCGGCCAGCGTTGCAGCACGCCCTAAACACCGCCTGCAAGAAAGGCCGGGCGTTGGTAGTTTACTCTCTGTCCCGGTTGGCGCGTTCGACGCTCAATGCACTTGAAATCGCCGACCGGCTACACCGCGCTCATGCAGACCTCGTGAGTTTGTCCGAGCAAATCGACACCACCAGCCCCTACGGGCAGATGATGTTTGTGGTGATGGCTGGCATGGCCGAACTTGAGCGAAACCTTACAGGCCAGAGGACTCGTGACGCCTTGCAGTTCAAGCGGGCCGCCGGTGAGCGCGTCGGACGCATCCCCTACGGCCTGGACCTCGACCCCGCAGACGGAGTGCATCTACACCCGAACCCACAAGAGCAGGAAGCCATAGCCCGCATGGTGGAATGGCGAGGGCGCGGATGGAGTTACGCACGGATCGCCACGCGCCTTGAGGCCGAGGGCATCCCGGCCAAGAACGGCCCGCGCTGGCACCGGAAAGTTGTGCGCAGTATCCTGCTGGCGCGGACCCCGACCGAGTAACCCCCGGAGAACTCGGAAGCATGGCGCGTCCCGAGGCGGCCGGCCAACCCCCGGCCGCTTTGGGCTTTCAGGTGGACCACGGACCCCGCACGCGCACCAGATACCCCCGCCGGACGCTGCTAGGAGCCGCCAGGTAGCCCCAGAGAGGACTTGCCCCCGCGCCCTACGCCCCGGCCCCCCGGACACCGCCCCCCTACCAGCCCACGGTGCAGGGACGCCCAGGACGCCCAGGACGCCCAGGGCACCCGACCGGACGCGGACCCTACCCAGGAACGCCAGCCGTCGAACGTCCCGAGGCATTGCCCGTTGCGTGCAGGCACACCCGACCGCACCACGGCGACAGGAACGCCATCGAGGGCAGGCCCATCGGCCGGCCAGCCCCGAGACGTCCCCGCACAAGCGAACGTCGAAGGCCCGGTTTCGCCGCCGGACCTTGAAACAGCCCCTTGCGGAGAAATCGCCCCGCTGGACGCACCGATCGGCGCGGCACTTCGCACGTCCTACGCAGTCCCACGGCTGCCGACGCTGCCAAGCCGATGCTGCCGAGGCGGAGATCCAAAAAGCCCTTGACTTCGCACCAGAAAACACCCGGCGCCCACCGCGCGGACGAATCAGGCCTCCCGCGCGCGAAGCGGCACGCTCCTTTTTCTCGCGCCGCGCGAGTTCCTTGCCCTCTCTTCTTGGCCGGCGACGTCTTACCTACCTTACCACGAGGGGCGCACGGCGGCGGATGGTTCTCCTCGGGATCGTCGCCGTGCCTCTGCCTTTCACGTCTTGAAGCAGCACGGCAAGGGATGGAACAGTTACATCCGTTACTGCACTCCGCGCACGCGCACGCGAGGGCGGTGACGCTGAGGCGGCGCGTTGTTTTCACGGTCGGCGGCGAGGTTCCGACACCATGAAAAACAGCACTGTTGCACACTGTTACAAGCGTTTCTGGTTAACCCCTTACGCGAAACACACAACCCCCAACTAACCAGGAAGCCTTGCAACACCATGAAACGCCCTGACACGAATATCGCACGGTGAGGCTCTGGCGGGGGTGTGGTGGCCGTTTCAGCGTTACAGGCCGGTCGGCATGGCTTGGCGGTTCTCTCGGCCCTTGGGGGCTTGGCCGGCGGCACAGGGCGAGGTGAATTTTGGGGCCGTCGCGGGGGCCGGCTGACTGGGTGTGCAACAGTGGGGATCGTTGCTTTTGCGGACGCGGCGGACCGTGCGGCGCTTGCCGGCACTCAGGGCCCTCGCGTGCGTGACGTCGGCGCCATGTGGCAGGCGCGGCTCGGGCTGGGGTCCAAGGCTGCGGCTTGACGGACGCGGCGATTTAGGATTACGCTGCGGGCGTGGGGCTGCTCGGGGAGCGGAAACCGATGAGGCAACGCCGATGGATTCTCCCGCTTGTCCTGGCCGTCTTGCTGGCGCTGACCGGGCCGGCGGGTTGCGGCTCGGACTACCGATCGACACGCACGCCGCCGGCCGTGGTGGACGCCTGGCCGGTTGTCCGCGTCGTGGACGGGGACACGATCCGCGTTCGCTACGAGGGCCGGGATGAGCCGGTCCGCCTGCTCTGCATCGACACGCCGGAGCGCGGCGAGCCGGGCTTTGAGGCGGCGACCGTCGCCATGCGGGGCTTGGTGGAAGGCCGCGCGGTGGTCCTGGAGTTTGAGCACCCGGGCGAGCCGGAGCGGGACCGATACGGCCGCCTGCTGGCCTATGTGTTCCTGGACGGCCTGCACGTCAACGCCGAGATGGTCCGCTTGGGCTTGACTCCGTTCTGGACGAAGTACGGGCGGGGCCGGTATGCCGAGGACTTCGAGATCGCGGAAGCCGATGCCCGCGCCGCCGGGCGCGGCGTGTGGCGCCGGAAGGGCTGACCGGAGCATCGGCCAGCGGCGAGATCGGCCCGCGTGGGCGAACGTGGCGAGTCGGTTGGCGGCGTCGGGGGCCGTCCGAGGCGTTCTCGAGGAAATCAGGGCTCCGGGGCGGGCGGAGATCGCCGCACCCGGGGGGACGTGGACGGCCTGGCGGAGAGTCCGCGAGGCGAACCCCGGCCGCACGGGCCCGCCCGTCAGGGCAACGCCGGGCGCCGCCGGCTGCGGCTGCGGCTTTGATCGTCGGGGCCGCCAAAAGCGCACACCGGCCAGGTCGAACACCCGCCCTTCCCCCACCGGAAAAGATTTTGGATTTCGCGCTTGACTTCGCCCCCCGCCTGAGCGATACTAAGGGTAGAGAGAAAGGTGCTTCATGCTGCCGTACAAGCCACTTGGATTTTGGGCCGTCGGTCGCGGGCTAGGTTCCCCTTGGGGCACCTTCTCTCTCCTGCGATTCGGCGGCCCGTTTTTCAAGGGAAGGAGGCGCAACGAATGGGAACACAAGAAACCGAATAGCCGTCGGGGTTTTTCTTTGGACCTTGGGGGTGCGGTCGAAAGTAGGCGGCCGTGCCCCCGAGGACTTGGAGCGATGAAAACAGGCGACGCCCGGACCTAGCCGAACGCCGCCTTTGCGAAAGGGGGACCGCGAAGTCCCCCAAGTTTTATGGAGAGACAGGCCATGACGACCGTAACGGATCGGAGTGCAGAAGTCAAGCAGGCGGCTCCTGTGACGGAGTGCGAAGCCTGTGCTGCTGATGAAATGGTGCGAAGCCCCGAGGTGTTCCTGGTAGGTGATCGTTATCTGTGTCTGGCCTGCATCCTGCAGAACTTTGAGGGCCCTGGTGACTCCGATGGGATTGACGCCTTCGAGTATACGATCCGGGAGATGCAGAACATGTTGGACGCGATTGATCCCGAGAAAAAGGGCTGGGCGAGTCTGCGGGCCGGAGTCGCCAAAGGGCTGGAGGCGGTGAAGATTCTGAAGGCGGTCTGAACCGTGCGCGGCGCGGGGGCGGTGAAGTCCGGCCGCCCCCTCCCGCCAAGACTGCCGCGAGGACTGGACCGCCGAGGGGCGGAGAAAGGCAGGCGGAAAATGCGCGACCATCGGTCGAAGGCGGAAGATTTCATAAAGCCGCTGTGCGAGACGCTCAAGGGCTATGCTTTCCTGTCGAAGCGGAACGCCCCCCCCTGGCTCTTGGACCCAGACCTGTCCGATGATCAGAAAAACGCAGCCGCGGTAGCCTGCGTCTGGCTCGTCGAGTGGGTTCATCCCGTCCTGGATACCATCTCCAGTGACGCGGACGCCCAGGCTGTCATCATCAATGCACTACCGGAACCTCGGCTTCCCAAGAAGCCCGCGAAGGATGATCGAAGTCGGCGGCTCTCTGAGGCGGGCCTGTGGGCGGTTCTGTGCGCGGAGTGGAAACAGAAGTCCCAGTACGATGCGATCTTCCTGTGGGGCGTGTGGGGGCTGTGGAAAGACTTGGTCGGTGAGGGATTTGTCTATCGGCTGGGGCGGGGATTGCCATCGGCCCCCCCACCCCCAAGCCATAGGGTCCTGTCACAGAAGCAACGGGAGCAGTTTCTTGCCGTGACTGAAACTGGCCTGACTCAGATGTTTGCCCATGATGCCAAGGGGTTCGTCGGTGAGGCGATAAGCGCGTTGCGGTGGTTGCTCGCGGCGACAGGCGCGCCGACGCGGCACCCGTTCGGCCGCTTACGCGGCCTCATAGACAGGGCAATTGAGCATGAGCCGCCGGCGAAGGATTTCCGCAAGCCGACGGTATGCAAAATGCGGAGGAACAGAAAGGCCAAGTTGGTGCTGGCCGGGACTCCGGCCGAGGAACCGGACACACAAAGGCCCCCTCGTGAAGTGCCTGAGTATTTGCGCGCGGCACACGCCGCGTTTGAGCAGGTCATGGAAAAGTGCCCCCGCGACAAGTTCCCGAAGTCGGACAAGGTCCGGTACACGGAAGCGATGCACCAGTGGGCGCGCGATAACTGCGAAGGCGTGCATCCCAACTTCGGCACCTGGAAGCGCTACATCCGAGACTACGAGCGTCTGGCCAAGGGGCCGAAAAACTCGCCGCGATCCGGCCGGACCGGGCACAGCATCGTCACTCCCGACGCGACCTAAGCCCCTACCCGTCAACACGTCAGAACCGTCCGCGCGGAAAAAAATGAAAAATCCGCGCGGCTTCTTCACGCGCCAGAGGCGTTCCGCGCGGATTCCGCGCGTCCGTTTCCGGTTCGCGGGATCGCGTGGAAAGGAGATGGGCATCATGGTGGACGAAGACGTGCTGACGGTAGGCGAACTCGCGCGGCGGCTGAAGGTCACGCGGCGGACGATCCGAGCGTGGACGGCGGATGGAAAGATTCCGGCCATGAGGATCGGCGAAAAAACCCTCCGCTACGATTGGGGGCGAGTCGTAGAGGCGTTGGAGCGGCGGGGGGCGACTCATGCCGGCTGACGCCCGAGATTTTTTTTCGCGGCCTTGTATGGCAGCAGCGTACATCCCGGCCAGCGTGTGGCAGGATCGAGGGCGATTTGCGGGCACTCTGGGGGATGCCGGGCAGACGGGTGAGAGTCCTTTGCTCTCCATCGCTGCCCGCTCCTTCAAGGGCCGCTTCCCTGCTTCCTGGAGTCTGATATGAGCGGGCAAAATTCGACAAGACAAGATGGAAGCGGCGGATTTACGGTGTTCCCCGCCGACTGGTTCGCCGAGGAGACGCTGAAGTTTGTTTCCTTCGCTGCGCAGGGTCTTTGGATCAACATCATTTTTCTGCTTCACAGGTCTCCAATTCGCGGAGAATTGCGGCGCGGAGACGGTAGCAAGATGGATGGCAACGCCTTAGCAACCGTGCTTGGGCGCACCCCCGACCAAGTACTGCCTGCGCTTCAGGAACTCATTGACCACGGCGTTTGCTCAACCCTTGACGATGGCACGGTTTACAGTCGCCGGATGCGCCGCGGAAAGAGCCTGAAAGAGAAGCGAAAAGACGCGGGCCTTTTAGGGGCAAGGGAACGATGGCAAGGCGATAGCACCGTGGATGGCAAAGGCATGGCAAATCAAAAAACCGATGGCAAAAGAGGGAAAGGAAAGGAAAGGAAGGGTGTTGTTACTGAGAAGGATGTTGTTGTTTTGCCTGAGTCTTTACAGACAAAAGATTTTGTGTCGGCGTGGGAAGCATGGGAGAAATATCGCAAGGAAACCCGTCACGCTTTGACACCGAGTACCATTCGGTTGCAACTCAAGAAACTTGAAGCCGTCGGCCCCACGGTCGCGGCTGCCATGATAAACCAGAGCATCGAAAGGGGTTGGCGCGGACTGTTTGAGTTGGACCAGGGCGGCACGAAAGGAACCACCGATGGAAAACCTTCAGGGCGCACTTATAGGGCGTCTAAAAAATGTCAGGTTTGAGCGCGTAAAACAATGGCGAGCGGTGTCGAGCGATCCCGAGCGCGACGACAACAAAGAGCGGCGAGATGAGCATTTTGCTTCTTTGGACAAGTACAACCTGACGGCAGGCATACCCGCCCGATACAGGCGCTGGCGGCTTTGGGACTTCAAGCCAGACACGGCCTCGGACGCCGTTGCGTTTCTGGAGCGGGGTGGCGCGGCGACTTTGTTTCTTCATGGTGTGGTCGGCACAGGGAAAACCTGTTTGGCGTCGGCGACCCTGAGCGCTTGGCGCTGGAGTGGGGGGGCCTGCAATCTCGACTGTCCGGGGGACTGCGGGATAGGGAAAAGAGAAGTCGGCCTATTCCTTCCGGCCTACGAAGCGGCGGCGCGGCTGCGTAACCTTGATCGGTGCGAGGCGGCGATGAACGAATGGGCCGGCGCGCGGCTACTGGTACTTGATGACATTGGGGCAAACAGGGCAACGCCGCACGTCACGGAGCAACTGCTATTTTTGCTGCAACGCCGATACGACGAGTGCGCGAAAACCATCGTCACCAGCAACCTCGACCTCAGTGGGATTGAAGGGACGCTGGGAGAGCGGGCGGCGTCGCGGCTTCAAGAGGGGATGCTTATCGAACTCACGGGCGGCGACAAGCGGGCGGGCAAGAAAAAGGCGGGCGGCGCTTGACCCGGTGAAGGAGGCAGACGGCATGAATGCGGATCGGCAGGGGCAAACATTCGCGGCTGTGTGCGACTTCATGCGCGGCCGCGAGAAGCGGAAACCGAGGCGGCGCCCAGGGAAGGCGGCGCGTGTCCCGGGCCCGAGCAGCACCCCGCAATTTCGCGGAATAACGAACCGTAGGAGGCGGTGAAAGATGGGAACGGTGAAGCCGGATACCGAGGTGGCGCGACGCGGAGCGAAGGCTGACGATTTGGAGGCGCGGGTCGAAGCGGCATTTAGCCGCGCTCGCATCGCCACGATCCGGGGCCAGTGGACAGAGGCCCGCGCGGCGCTGAAGGACGCCGACCGGGCGCTTGGAAAATTGGAAGCGCTAGGATCCGAAAGCGGATCGCCGGCGGCAACGAAAGGGGGCGGACCGTGAGCAGCAAGGTACTCAGCGCGTGGCCGGAAACGCCCCGCATGGACAAAAGCGGCCGGCCCCACTACCGGGCCTCGTGGCATGAGCGGCAACCGGATGGAACGCTTCGACGTTGCCGGCGGTCCTTGTGGGGCTTCGGCGTGCGGAGCGAGAAGGAGGCCCGGGAGTGGTGTCGCCTGAAGTCCATGCGCCTGAACAACGTGGCTTCGGCGCTGCCGAGCGTCACCGCGCGAGCCGCGTTTGACGAGTACCTGGCCGATTTTCAGTTTCGGGCCAACCGCAAAACGCAGCACGAAACCCGCATCATCATTGACCGCTTCCTTGGGCTTACCGGGGCGGGTCCACGGCCACTGGTGGAGATCACCAAGACCGTCATTTCTCAGTATCTCGATAAGAGACTCGCCGGGGCGTATCGAGGCTACGATCCCGTGGCACCGGCAACGCGGGACGGCGAGTTGCGCTTACTCCAAGCCGCCTTTCGGCGAATGTGCAAGCCGCCTTTTGAGTTCATCGGGTCATGTCCGACTGCCGGACTCTTGGCGTCAGCACCACCGGCACAAAAGGACGACAGAAGCGGCCGACTGCACCGAGGCGTTCGGCGTCTCGATCGATGGGCGCGCGGACTTGTCAAGGGTTTGCGGGGGCGGCGATGAATCGGAATCGCAAAACTCTAGCGGCGGTGGACGGGCCGGACCAGGACCAGGGGCCGCGCGTAAGTCTTGAAACCCCGCGTCCGGCCGATGTCGAACGGGACCGGAAGCATCCGGGTCGTGATTGGCTACCTGCCTCTGCTCGGGTGAGCAAGGCGGTGATGGACAGGGAACAGGTGGCTCGGGCATGAAGCCCGGCCAAAGACAATTGGAGGATAGGCCATGCTTACGTGGAAACGCTGTGTCGTGGGGATGCTCACGCTCCTAGTCGTACTGGCGGGAACCGCTCTGGCGGCGCTCCTGACGGAGAATCAAATCAAGAAGTTGAGGGACTCAAGCCCGCTGTTCAGCCAGCGTTCGGAGTACGGCGGGTTCGACGTGGCGGGGCGAATCCGCTCCCTCCACCCCGACGGGACTTTGGAGATGGTCGGGGCGACGAGCGGGAGCCTCAAGATTTTACCGACCGCCGCAACAGCCCAGGTCGTGACATTGACGACCGCCGCACAGACGGGCGGCGCCGGAACGTTGACGATCCCGAACCTGGCCGGGGCGACGGAAACCATCGCCACGGTCGCCGGGCCGGACGTTTTCGCGGACACGAAACTCTCGAGCAAACTCGTGAAGGCCGTGGCGCAGAAGGCTTTCGGAAGCCTTCTGATGACCGGCATTCCGGTCGATCAGCAGTTGTTGACCATCGCCGGCCGAAAATACGAAATCGATGAGAACGACAGCGGCGGACTCGAAGGCGGCGGCGACGTCAACGTGCCGATGGGCAACACCATGACCGCCGAGCAGGCCGTCACGCGGATCGCCACCGCGATCACCGGCGACGCGCCCGCCACGTGGATGGCGGTCGCGGACACCACGAACGACATCCTCCACCTCTACGCCAAGACGGCGGGCGGCTGGGGCAACGCGATCACGCTGGCCGAAAACTTCACCAACGGCGACGTGAGCGACGCCACGCTAAGTGACGGCGCAGACGCAGCGGTAAAGGTCAATGTCTGTTATCGGCATATCATCACCGTTTGGGAGGCGACGGGCGGCGCGGTGGCGGCCTTGCGATTCGACACCGGCCTGAGTTCGATCTGCTCGGTCCAGGTGACTTACGAGGATGCCGGCGTCAACGCGGCGAGCGACGTGGTGATCGACGTGACGGACGGCATCGTTACGCTGGTCGAAGGCGCGGCCCCGGCCTGGGACGCGGGGGACATCATCAATCTGGTCGTCATCGGCCTGGAATAACGTGAAGGAGTTGGACCTCTAACCGAACCGGGTGAAAAAGGAGAATCCGATGGGACGACCGAAGAAGAAAGCGCGACCGGAAGATGGGCAGGACCCGGATGACGAGCCGGACGCTCCCGAACCATCCACGCCGCCTACTGGCAAGAAGGTGGGTAAGAAGACCGCGGCTCAGGTCGCCTAAGGGAATGGACAATGACAGATAGCAGGTTGCCGTTTTTCGCAACGGTCGAAGAAGTCGCGGCGCTGCTGCGGTGCGAGGCTGAGGGGACGGCGGATCCTCGAGAGAACCGCTTGAAGCAGGCCCGCCACTGGCTGCACGTCAACGGCGTGCCGTGCATCCGGCGGGGAAAACGCTTGCTCGTGCGCCGAGACGATCTCGAAGCGGCGCTTGATGAGAGCCGGGAGAATTCCCTAGCAGACCTACGGGAAGCGAGGGCATAATGGCCGAACCCAAGGACAAAGGAGCCCAGGCCATGAGACCCCACCGCTTCGTGAAGGTCAGAATTGTCCGCCGCCGGACGAGAGGGGGCCGGCTTGTGATGCGCTGGCGCGACACCGCCGGGCTGCCGAGGGAGCAGGCGATTCCCAGGCGGATCAAGAACCGCCGGGCTGCCGAGGCTTTCGCGGGCAAGTTTGAGTTGGCATTGAACGGGTTGGCCGAGCAAGTGGTCGAGCCGATTGCCTTTGAGCGGTTGACGCAGGAGTTTCTTGCCGCGCGGAAGGTCCGGGGGCTTCGGCCCCGCAGTCTAAAAACATACGCCTCAATTTTTGCCGACTTCGCGCGAATCGTTCGACCGCCGGACGCCGACAGAATCGGCCCGCACCACATCGAGCGATACCTTGCGGGGCGACCAGTAAGTACCACCACGCGACGGCGGGACTGGGTACACCTGAAGGCGCTTTTCGGATGGGCCGTCAAGGTAGGCCACCTTGCGGAAAACCCTGTCTTGAAAGTGGATGCTCCCCGCGCTCCAGCCCCAACCCCGTTTGCCTACACGGAGCAGCAGGCCAACGCCATCCTTGACGCGGCCGCGACGCGGCCGCTGTGGGCGCACGCCGCGATCCGCCTGGCGTTGAAATGCGGTTTGCGCATCGGCGAACTCGCGGCCCTGAAACCGGCACACATTGACTGGCAGCGACACCTTCTCTTGGTGCCGGCGCAAAAGAGTGCGAAAGATCGGCTCGTCTGCTTCGACCCCGAGACAGGGGGCGCACTTTTTGAACTCCGTTGCCGGGATGAGCGTATGCTTTGGGGCACACCGGACAGCCCCTTCTTTTCGCGTGACTACTTCGACAAGGCGCTCGGCCGGGAGGTACGCGCGACGTGCCAAGAGGCGAAGGTTCCCCAACCGAAGAAGCCGACGCAAGACTTGCGCCGGACGTTCGGCACGATTCTGGCCCGCGCCGGAACGCCGCCGTCCATGCTTCAAGAGGTCATGGGCCACGCGAGTTTTGAGACGACGCGGCGATTCTACCTTGCGACGGATGCTGAGAGTGCAGCCGCGCGCGGACGGCAGGACATGGACCGCGCCCTGTCTAATGCGGCATCGGACGAGCGCGCCAAGGGTGGCAAATTGGTGGCAAAGGAACGGAAGCCCGGAGATAGTCGCCCATGACGCTCGCACACAACATCTTGCGGCGCAAGGCTTTAGCGGCGCGGACCACGATGTATAGAGGTCGGCGTCCGGCGGACTGCATGTCCAGCGGGCACACCACCACACACCGCCAGACACACCAAAAAGCCACATTTCGGACCCATTCGCCACCAGTGACGGTGCAGAGTTTGGTGGCAAAAGTGGTGGCAAGGAAAGATCAGCGGGAAGGGGACGGGGCATGACAACCGGAGAACGGCTGAAGAAGGTGGAACGGGAACTGGCGGCGACCCGGAAGGAACTGGCCGACCTGCGCGAGGGGGCCCAGAGTGCGGCCGGCTGGCGAACGGTCCGCGCGAGTGAGTTCGTCCTTGAGGACGAGGGGAAGGTACACGCCATGCTGTTCATAAACTCCGGGGCGGCGAGTGCGGGCAGCGGGCCGGCGCTGTGCATGTGGGACGCGGCGGGCAACGCCCGCGCGATGCTGGCCGTGACCAAGAACGGGCCGGAACTGAACCTGTACGACGCGGCACACAAGATCCGCCTGTTGCTGGCCGTGCGCGCGGAAGGGCCATCACTGGTTCTGAACGACGAGGCAGGAAAGCCGCGCGTGATGCTGGTCATGCGCGCAGATGGGAGCGCGGGGCTGAACCTGTACGACAAGGCGGGCAGGCCGCGCGCGGTGCTGGCCGTGCGCGCAGATGGGCCGGCGCTGATTCTGTACGACGCGGCGAACAAGGTCCGCGCGGGGCTGTGCGTGGAAGAAGATGGGGGGCCGGGGCTGGGCCTGTACGATAACCAGGGACGGCCCACCTGGATCACCCCCAAGGGGCGATGAGGGAAAGGCAGATGGGCAGGGGATGGCAAGACCAACGAGAAGGAGCGGATCGTGAACCGCATGGATGAAATGCAGGCGCTGCGGAGGCTGATTGGGGACATGGAGCGCCGCCTGAAAGCGGTCGAGCACCCGGCCCCAAAGGGTCCGCTTGGAGAACTCTTGGAGCGGTGTGCCAGCGGCAAAGGCCGCGTACTTCCACCCCCAGAAAACGCCCTGGGCCCCGCATCGGAACTTTTTTCCCAAGTCGTGCCGCGAAACATTGGCGGCGGCGATGGCGGGGCGGGCGCGGGCGGGGCCGGCGGGGGCGCAGGCCCGGAGTATGACGCCGACGAGACGTACATCTCTGAGGACGCCCCGGCCCCTGGAGCCCCTGTTGCTCCGCACGTATTTCAGCACATGGCGATTGGCGATCAGCCCGCGCCGGACCGGGGCAACGATTTTGTGCGGAGCGCTACGGGGCACCATATAACGCACACGGCGGGCGCGCACATGGTCAACCCTGCCGGACATATAGACCCAAGCAAAGCCGGGGCCTCGGTCAAACACGCCGCGCCGGACCTTGACGAGAACGAGACAGATGTTGGCGCGGCGGACGTTACCAGCACCGATCCCCGAACAGATACCACAACGGTAGACGGCACAAACGGGATGTCGCTGACGGAGTTGACGCGTCTTGCCCTGGATGCCAGCGGAAGCGGCGGGCCGAACCTATACGCCTTTTTCCGCAAGTGGCTTCAAGATTATAACGGGCACTTTACCGTGGTCGAGGTTGAATCGGCAGCCATGAAAGTTTTCGGGTTGGCCGACGACCCCGGACTAGAGTTTGATGGGGTCAACTCCCTTCGCGTCAAGGCCGATGCGAGCAAGGCGATCCAGAGGTCCGCCGGCGGCGTGGGCCTCGTGGATGGCACGGCCGACAAACAGATGCTCGCGTGGGACCACGACCCCGGCGAGTGGGACAAGATTCTGCCGGACGGGACCTGGATCGACGTGGACCTGACGACGGGCAAACTCAAACACATCGGGCCGGGGGCGGGATGCTACAGCATGGCCGTCTGTGGGACGATCTACACGGACGAGTTGGGACACGTTCGTTGTTGGACCAATGGGATTCTTTCGTGCGGACCCTGCACATGAAAACGGACGAAATGCAGGTTGTCGTCTTCGAGTGGCGAGGGGCGAACGCCATCCTGTCCAAGTGGCTCGCCGGATTTCCTCGCGTCCGCAGGATGCGGAGGGAGGCCGGATATCAGGCGACGGATTGCTTGGCGGCGTGGAGGAATCAGGCGGTCAAGTGGTTCCTGAAAGAGACCGACAAGGCGTGGCTCCTGATGCTGGACGACGACATCGTGCCGCTAAAGGAAACTGGGGTCCTGTTGGCCTGTGAGGCGGACATTGCGGGTTGCCATTTTTTCTCCAAGAACGGCTGCGAGGGCCACGGCGAGGACGGGCATATCAGCATGGCGGCGTCGAAGTTGTCGCGGCGGGCGCTTCAAACTATTGCCCCGCCCTGGTTCGCTTTCGGGTTCAACGCCGACGGGACCGAGATGGTCCAATGTGAATGCGATTATTTCACGGCAAAAGCGCGGGCAGCGGGCTTTCATCCTGTCAAGGCGGGTCTGGTGGGGCACATTGTACCCGCCGTGATGATTCCGGGGGAGGAAGGAAAGGCCAAACTCAAGTTTCTCTCGCAGTTGGAGAACATAACAGCGCCCGAGAAGGAAAAGTCCATGGTTCAGGGAGGAGTTGCATGAGACATGATTGTAGCCAGGGCAGCCAGTTGTTCCGCGGGCGTGGCGGTCAGTGGCAGAGCAACCATCGGTTGTCCATGACGCTCAGCGGCAACCAGCCTGTCTTGAATGTAAAGCAACAAGAAAAAGCGGTCGCGCGTTGGTTCAACCTGAAACCGCTTACGCACCAGGCCCCTACTTGTTGCGAGAGGCCCGGCAAGAAATGCCATCCAGCCCCGTGGTGGTACAGCCAGACAAGACGGATTGCGCGGGCGCAGGTGGACGCGCACAATCAGGGCTTCTGCCTTCGGTTCCACGGCAAGACCGACAATCTCAAAATTGGCGTCCAGCGGGATCGGCGTTGTATCCACGCGGTTCGCCATGATGTTCCACTCGAACACCGTCTTGCCGCACGGCTCGTTGAGCGCGTCCGAGACATAGGGATACCACGCGAGTTTTGTGGCCCCGGCGCCCAGGGCGATCCCGCCGAGGGCGATCAGAATGGGAACGAGCAGGCGTTTCATGGTTTTGCTCCTTTGGGTGATTTGCCGATAGTAGTATAGAGCGCCGAGCGGAAAAGTCAAGGAGGACGAATCTCGTGTCGCCACTACACGTTGAAACGATGTTTCCCGGCACCCGCCGGTTTGGCATGGCGCATCTGCGAAGCCGGGAGAGCATTGAAGAATGGGAGGATCGCCGCCGGCAAGAAGAGAGCGTCGTGAAACCGCCCAAGGCCGCGGGAGCCGCGA
>Ga0307376_10001450_pt1 | contig 25553 bp, 62 predicted proteins | sample TR2MG_FD_202536 | JGI IMG/M metagenome (GOLD analysis project Ga0307376, IMG submission 202536) | Soil microbial communities from Risofladan, Vaasa, Finland - TR-2 | ecosystem: Environmental > Terrestrial > Soil > Coastal area > Acid sulfate soil | place: Finland: Risofladan, Vaasa | collected...
TTCTTTGGGGATGCGTGCACCGATTAGCATATGCTGTTGTTCCTGTCTATTTAGGTGTTGGTTGGTTTGTTTGTGATTTTATCTTCTATTGGATGTCGGTTTGTGTTAGGGGCTATACGGAATATTGCAGCACCAGCACCGATGTAATTACCAGATTCTATCCAGGGCTCCATATGTGGCTTGCACTGTTTGACGAAGGCGGCACGCACTTTCTGCAAATCGAAGTCGGCAGGCATTGTAGGTTGTCCAAACAACGTCATTAAAATTGCGATAAGCATTATTTCTTTCCCGTCTTTGCTGTACGAAACCCAAGCAAGAACATTCCTAGCCCGTCTATTGTGTTACCTTTACCGATAAAAGAATCCTTGTGTCGATTTGGCTCTAAATCAGAGTCTTTCCAATCCAGTCTCCACACAGCAACCATCTACGTCCACTAGCACAACAGGTAGACTCCATTTTAACACGCTCCCTTCTTTTACTCATTCTGTTCGCAATGAGGGCACTCTTTAGTGTTAGCTGTCATTTTTCTTTTCCACTCCCAGCCTCTCCAAGATTTTAGGATCGATGCTTTGCTCCGAGTCCAGCATGGCCACACAGCCACCAGCTTCTAGTACCTTTCGGGCGTATATGAGCCCAAATGTTGTTTTACCTGAAGCTTGGGGTCCTCCCAGCTCTTCCATATCCTGCATCCACCGAATTTCTTCTTGAGCATAGTTGTAATCTAGCAGCTTCTTTCCTGCCAGCAGCTTTTTGTAGTACGCAGCTTCTCCCTTTTCCAAAGCTTTGATAATAGGATTATCGGTTTGGAGGTTGGGCATAGATGAATTCAGTCTTCCCTTCTCGGTTGTTTTCTTGTCGTCAGCCATCCTGGTGGTCCTTATCGTACCGCGCCCAGCACTCAGCTTTGTTCTTGAAATGCTTACAACTAGAAAAACTCAATCCCAGTCCTGCACTTTTACACTCTTCCCATCGTGGCTTCTTTTCATACTCCGCGCACTGGAACCACCAGAGAGGACAGACGTACTCCCGCATCTCTGAACCGGGCGGGAAGCCTTTTCCGTTCCACCAGTCTTCGTATGACACGCCACCAATTTCGATTTTGGTAGACACACAAATACCAGGGTTTACTTCAATAACCTTAGCTACTCCCTCTTTCTTCTTCCTACTGGTGAAAGGAGTGTATTTGAGTATTTGTTTACCTGTTCCATCACACCTCCCGCAAACTACCCCTACTCCGTCGTGCTCACCCATACCGACGTAAACTCCTGTAGCATTGCAAGAAGTACATTCACACTCAAGGGATCTCATTGTCATTGTCATCGTCCTTGTTGCTGTCTAAGGCTTGTTTCTTCGGAACATTTTAGAATATTTTACGTTCTCTATGTGTTCCATCAACTCCTGTGGAGGCTTGTGTACTAATATCATGTTAAAAAGACCTTGTAGTAACTCATCCAGTCCTATAATATTCTGTTTAACTATTAAGTCTTTGCAATAGGTACACCTAAACAAAATCTCTGACCAGTCGTTGGTCAAAGATTCTGGGTCTGGTACGGTTCTACTTACTCTACCTTTTTCCAAACATGCTGGGCAATATAGTATTCTCGTTAAGCTATGCTCAGACAGAGTACTATAAACCTTCTGCAGCGTTTCAAATTCCGAGGTCTTTTGCGATTTGGAATACGCGTTCTTTCCACTGGTCGTTGCTTTCTGTTTGCTCCGCGACATTCACCACCTCTTGTGCCTCTACAACTATCCGTGTATAAAAGCGTTCTAGCTTATCCAGCCTTTTTTGCATGTTTAGTATAGTGGTCTTTACGTCATCAGGTATACCAGATATTAAAAGATTTCCGTCTACTTTAAGTGCAAACTCTTCAGGGTCTACCTTTATAGCTAGATCTGTAGGTGGTGGAAACGTAACTGTTCCACCTGGTACTATAATAGAAAACTCGTCAGTAGTGTCTACTTGAACGCTATTGTCATCAGGTGGATCCATTATACCTCCGTGTCGTCAAAAACCAGTGCGACTCTAGCCTCCCAGCTATCCTCTGCAAGATTAAACTTCTTACTCTTTTTTGACAAGGTCACCTGTGGTATTTTTGGTGGATATTTAACCTTCACCGGCTTTTTGCGAGATTTCTTGGCCCTAGTTACATTTTTTTGTTCTGATACTGTAGACCACCCTCTTCTACCTCTGTTGGTTACCGCACAGTTTTCAGTCAGTATAAGAATAAAAGTCTCTTTTAAAGAGGAGCTTGCTGGAAGCATCCTTCGTTCTGAGACAGTATCAATCAAAACAAACCATTCAAGTAATTCTGTTAACTTTAGATATTTTTTGTATTTGTATCCATCAAATCCTTTTTCCCCAGCTATTACCTCTATAGGGAACACTTTGTCTTCAAAAGAAGAATCTTCAAAGTTGCCCCATTCATAGGTTTCCCCTCCAATGACCTTAATTAAACGGTAGTCATCTTTGTGACGGTAGTATTTTCCTGTATATGTTTTAGTAGGTTTTTTCATGTTACACACAAATTAGTTAGCTCGCCACGCCCTGCCGGGCCTTGACACACCGGACCACGTTATGCCTTACCTTGCCTAGCCTGCCCTACCGTACGCCCGCTTTAGACTATTTTATCATTACTGCGCCTCTAACACTAATTTAAGACGTGCTTTCCAAGGGTCAATACGTACACTGTTAGAATCTCTGTATTCTTCATCTTTTGCTACTTCATTATCTGAGGTGTACTTTACACGCCGTTCCCACTCTGTAGATGAATCTAAAAAATCTAAATACTCTTTTCTGTACACCGTTAGTATTTCTTCTCCGTAACCATTAACTCTAAGTACATCCGGAAAAGGACTTGCGGTACTCATTCTACTTACGGAAACTCGTATCCTATCCTCTTTACTAATATAAGTTGCTACAAGAGAATCGTCATCTTTTGTTTTTACGGTACTAACACCATAAGACCACGTAACACTTGATAATCCTGTAACTGACGACACTCTTACTGAGCCGACAAACTCGTTAAGAGCCTCTTTATACATTTCTTCAGCAAATAGTCTTCTATCTAGGTCATCTCGCTCTAACCTTGCTTCTACTTTGTCGTAATTGTAACGAGATTCAGGATCCCACCAAGCTGCATCGTTTCGTAACTGTTGCCGGTTGCTAGCAAACTTTCTACGCTCATGGGAGAAGTTAGTACCACGTATTGGGAATGGTTTTCTGCCCATTGTAATTAAACCTCGATATAAAATTTACCAAGCCAAGACGTTCCTAGCCCCAACGAGCCGAACCTAGCCCAGCCCCTGCAGGCCCAGGCTACCTAACAAAACTAGTCGGACCACGTGTTACTACAGAATCGTTGTTACATATTTCTTCTTGTTGCATAGTCGGAAAGGTGTAGCTTCCATAAGAGATCTCCATAGACCTATACTGCGCACTCCAGTTGCCATATGAATCTATCGTACCCACTGGAACCTGTACTTCTTTCACCGTTGCGGTGTAGTACACCCTAGCTACTAGCTGTATCATCTTTCTTTTCCTCGAACTTCTTTCTCCACCACATTAAAGCAGTTCTTAGTTCTCTAATGTTCTCTCTATCTGTAAGATGACGCCTACCACACCTGCAACCCCCATTTGTACGCATTCCAGTTCTAGGGTATGCACTAATGCACCCAGAGTCGCCACAGTCAACAGGACATTTATTTGGGTCGTACATACTTACACCTTTTTCCTACTAATAGTTTTGAATAAGTAGGGGCGCGTAGACTTATCGATAGTCATCTCCCCAAGTGCTTCTAGACGACTACATAGTCGCGTGACGTAGTCTGGATGCGCCATAGTCAATGTTTGTTCTGGATCTGCATCTAAAATAGGCCATAGACGTCTGCAGATTTGTCTTGCAGTTACCGGCTTCTCTAATGCGATACCAAGAATGTAGTCAGCCCTTTTTCGTACATCTGGATTCAATGGAACTGCTTTCTTCTTAGGCATGCGTGGCTTTATTAGTTTATTACTAGGAACATGCGGGCAGTTAGCACAAACCTTTGTGGTACGCGCAAATGCCTGCCAGAGGACTCTGGTCACCCACTCACAAAACTCACACTTTGTGTTTGAGCACCTTACTTTGTTTTCCATCTCTTCTGGAGGAGCACCGCACCCCGGGATTGGACATTTTTTAGTTTTCTTACGCATGCTCATTTCCTTATTGGCAGTTCACATTCCCATACTACATGGTTACTTGCATCTTTAGCCTCTATTTTTATTGAGTTAGCGGCTACAACACTGTTATTTATACTATCATCAAAGGTATTAAATACAAACAGGTCTGCCGCCTCCCGTAACGCCAGTTGCACTTTAGTAGTCTTCTCTCTTACTCTTTTAGACATTCTTGTCTTCCTTTTAGGAAGGAAGCGGGTTCCTATTCATCTTCGTGCGCCTTTGTTCAAAGCTCCTACCAGACTTTTTAATTGTGCCTGGACAAACAGTGCCTCTGCTGTCTTACCAAGAATCATGAGAACTTTTAGCTCCTCTTTAAGTTTTTGAACTTTATAAAGGATTCCAATTTGATCTTTGTCACCACCTTCTGGTGTTGCAATATCCGTCACGTATATCACTCCTATCCATAGCACTAGAAAGAAAACCGCTAGTATAGCTAGAAACTGCAAAATGTTCATATAGTTCCTCCGTTTTATAAAGTGTAAACTTTGCCAAACCCTGCCATGCCATTCCGTGACTCGCCCTGCCGGACGATGCCCCACTACGCCTGCCCGGCCTTGCCTCTACCTAACCGTGTCACGCCCAACCTTACCTCGCCTAGCCTGCCCAGCCACGCCCAGCCTCTACACGCCAAGCCTGGATACCTCGCCCAGGCCTACAGTCTATGCCGTACTCTATTCAACGCTGCGTCAATCTCACGTAGTGCTGTACGTTCTACATCTGGCAGCTCAATGCACTGGTCAAGGCTTCCATAATACTCTTCTAGACACTCTAAGAGGAGCTTCTTGATTGCCTCTTCATCTGGACCGTGCTGCAGCGTGCTAGTTGCGTACGCTGTTTCCAATTCTAATTCTTTTGTCTCGAAATACTTCTTAATCTGTTCCGCACTCCAGTTTCCCGCACGGATATCTTTTAGCTGTTCACGGTTTCTGTCCAACGTGAGATTCTGTTCTGTGAGGATCTCCTCGATTTCATTCAACAAACGCACTACATGATACGCATACTTGGTGTCATATTTGTTCTTTTTTATGTCCTCGTAGCGCTTACTTCCCTCTTCTGGCTCTTTATTGAACATCTTCTTCATAGAAGAATATGCATATCCTTTGAACTTGAACCATGCTCCTTTATGAAGAAATAGTTTACGGTTATCCCTAACCATATGGCCTACTTTTGCGATGTAGACCACACATCGCTGTGGAACGAACATGGAGTCAATCATGTTTGGATTGTTTTCCATGCACAACGAAAAGTATTTCACGATGTTGTAAATGGAGAAATCGTACTCTACTCCTGTGCCGCCAAAAGCAGTAGGGTCTTTTACGTGATGGCTCTCAAACTGCTCGAACCGTTTTTTCTGACGGCCAAATCCATAGATTTCTCCAGCGGTATGCGGGAATACTATCGATTTAGAGGGCACACAGAAACCGTAGATATCTCGGTCACTGTCTCCAGAAGATACGCCATAAGCTTCAGATCCCATGATTACTTCATACTGTACCCCTCCTGGTACAAATGGAGGAGGTGTAATTAGTCCACGTTTGGTTAGATCTTGCACTCTGGATGACATGGATCACATTCCTCTTCTATTTCTAAAATTCCTAGTTGTTCTGCAAGCCGTCTATAGTGTTGTAGTTTAAGGGAAACAATATGCCGGGCTTGCCCTCTGTTAAGTTTCCACTCACCAAGACAGTTAGGACACACATACTGATCTCCACCTTCTAGTTCGTCAGGGTCTATAACCCCTTTTAGTAGTGGACGGGAAAAGAAGGTTTTAGCTGTGTCCAACGTGACCAATCTGGCATACGTATGGAAACACTGCTCGCAGTAGTAAGTCTTATCCATTTTTGTACCTCAGCCATAATATAGACATGAAAAAGGGGCCTGGCAAGCCCCTTTCCTTGAAGTATGCTATTATTTTTCTTGTATCAAATACCCCAGAATCTACTTTTTATTTTCTAATGCAGAGAGCAAATCATCCATACTATCTACATTTTGCATATTAGTACGGGTAGCTGCTACAGCGATACAGTGTGAATACAAATGCAAACCTTTGGAGGAACAGATTATCGTCCCATCTTCCGCACCTATCTCTTGTCCAACATACTCCTTTAATAATTGAAGTCCCGCGAGATTTGCAGGGAATCCACCCCATAGATCCCAGCTTCTGAAATACACAAACATATGGAGCGTGTTCTTCTGATCAAGCCGGAAGTCTACTACGCGCAGACAAGCGGGATCGCGTTGTCCTGTTCCGGGATCGATGTAATTATCAGTATCTCTACATACTTCATCATTTGGCCCAGGATTTCCATGAATAGAAAGAAATCTATCCCAACGTTGGTTAACGGCCCACCCACCAACACTAATACACGCCTGGTTGTTCCCAGGGGCACCCTTTAGCTGCTCGATAACACGTTCAACTCCAGGAGCAGTCCACGTGGCATACTTGTAAGTCTCGTTATCTTCAATAGTGGGATCCATCAGGTACTTAGCAAAGTACTGATCCACGTACTCCATGCCTTCCACAGGAGGCGGTATATTTAAACCTGCTGGTATCTCTGGTATTAACGACCGTGTTCCCGGTTGGTGGATTGTAACAAGTACAAAGTCGTATTCTAGGCGTTGTTGTCCTACGTAGCTCCCCTTGTCTATCTCGTAAACACTATGCGGAGCATCTCCCCGCATAAGTGTATAAACAAGCTGGAACCAGGCGTCAGGCAGTGTTGTTGCGTTAATTATCGTTGGAATCATTAGCTATCTCTTCCTAGTTTTTCTGCTACTTTTTCTTCTACACGCTTTCTGATAAAGAAATTCACTTTCTCTAGCAGAACTTCGCTACATACAGCGATCCACGTGTTTACAACTACGTGTAACCGAGACACCTCTGCTTTAAGTAGAGCAGTATCTTTATTTTCTTTAGCGACTAACTCTTCCTGTTTTTTTGCAGGACATACGGAAAAGTTCTGTCCGCGTTTCTGAAATGTCCAACGTCCGGTCATCTTGTCTCCAAGCATTCCGATTTTAGATAAAGCTTTCCCAAAAGTAGACACAAACATAGGGTAAGTGTGACCCTCTTCATCAATCCAGATAAGACGATGCGCAGCTCTAGTACCTTTATCAAACCCATGATAGGTAAGTGTAGCGTTGAACTCGTAGTTATCTTTCATAACCGGATGTAGGCACTCTTCTTTTCCTGTTTCCCTGTTCTTCCAGCACTTCTTTTCGGGAAAGGACATCAGATTTCCACTTCCGTCGAACGGAACCTTTAATTTTTGTTTAGTTCCCATCTTCCTTCCTCCGAATTAAACATGTGCCCGACCTCGCAGTGCCCAAACCAACCTTGCCTCGCCTGCCCTGCCGAGCCGAGACGTGCCGGGCCGAGATCTGCCTGGACCTGCCGTAACCCGCCGAGCCTAACCACGTCTGCCACCCGCCGCCCTACACGCCACTTGGAACCACATAATCTATTCCTCTTTAGGAACCCGTTTATCATAAGCTTCCATAGCTTCACAAAGTTTTCTGCCTGCAGCCCTCTCTCCTCTGCTAGTACGTTTTGCGGTAGCCCACTTTTTTGTGCAATCATGTATTATATCAAGCAGTCGTAAACATTCTGGGCATAGCTGATCTTTTTCTTCTATACCATCTTCACCGCAGTTTAAACATATTAGACGCTTTGCCATCTAATCGCTTTCTGCACTGTCTTCTGTAAGTACTCTTTTCATCCGAAGCTCCCACTCAGACATCTCTTTTTCAGCAGCAGCTTCTTTTAACTTTCTTTCCTTTTCAGCAGCAGCTTTTTTTCTCTTCTTCTCCTTTTCGTCTTCTTGTTCCTTACGTTTTATAGCTTGTATCCGGGCCTCCTCTTTTTCTTTTTTGGCTGTTTCTTTTTCTTTTCCGGTCAGCGTTGCTGCCCATTTGCTACCGTTCCACACATAAAATCTTCCAGTAACCGTATCAGTGAATGACGCACCAATCTGTAGACCGAATCTTTTAGTCCCCTTCAGCATGGGTCGCGGGCAAACCTGACCGAAAATCCAATCGCAGTACTCACAGTATTTTTCTGGACTTCCTACTACTGTTTGGTAGCTGGTCCCCCCACATCTGGGGCAGAACTCTGTAGAGCTAATTGGCATTTACTAGTTCCACTTTATTTAGCTTATCTATATCCAGATACTTGAAATGCTGCCCGCAGAATACACAGTGGTCATTCTCTAGTAACTCATACGTTTTTTGGTCTCGGTGTACCAGTAGGACCCCTTTTTTGCAAACAGGGCATTTTGATTTATATGGAGAATCAGAGTAACGTTTTAATTCAGAATGGTATACCTCTAATACTGCGTTGCCCGCGTTAACCGGGCCTGTATAATCCTCTTTCTGTGTCATAAAAACTCCTTTAGGCCAACCCTTCTTACTCTTGCCTCAAGCTCTGTAATTTTTTCTTTTAGACTAAGTACTTCCGAATCGCGGGAGGCGGATCCCTTTTCATAGGCTTTCTTGTACTGTTCGTCCATACAATTTCTACAAGGTTCCGCTTTTAAAAATTGGTTCGACGCAAGAGAGGCCTCTGTGGCTTCTACGAAAAAATTGTATTTACCACACTTACTGCAGGAAACGCTTACATTGACAGGTATCACAAGGCTTAGCATTTTGCTTCCTTACATATAAATCTTTACTACAAATAATATTGTGCCGGTTACCATGGAAGTCAACTATCTTTCGCTGTTTTAACGTCTTTTCCAAATATAGCTGTAGTAGACCAAGCAGAATGTTGTTTTATTTGGTTTTGGAAGTTAGTGGCCTTATTGTAATGCTTTCTACAGTACCCCGATCTGTTTCTACGGTCTAGAACAGTGTTACAGCTTTTTTCTTTACATGTTAGCTGTTTAATAGCTGTTTTTGGAAGCTGTGCATGCTGCTCCCTAATCCAGTTATGGTAGCATTCAAGGCACTTTCCAGTCTTACTAGTCTTCCTTATTTTATTGCCACACTTGCAATGCTTGTCTCGAAGCTTGCCAGATTTCTTTCCTCCTGCTCTTCCTAACTCTTTAGCCTCCTCTTTTGGAGTTTTTACTACCCCCTTCTTTTTACATTCTTTGCATGAAGCAGTGTACCCTTTGTGGATCTCGTTGTTGTAAGTATGGTACACAGCAAGTGGTTCTACAGTTTGACTATTTTTATTCAATGGTACCTTCCTTCAGTATGGCCCGTACTCGCTTGCCCCATACAGTTAGTTCTTCTTCGTCTACGCCCTCTAACGCTGCTGCGACTATCTCTGCAGAGCGCTGCATAGCGTACTCATAGATATCTTTACGGTCTTTTTCCGTAAGCTCCCAGGTTTCTTTTAGACGAACTTTGCTCATCCTATTCCCAACGTCCATAGAGGAGTTCTTCTCGGCTAAACTCCTCCCCTAGTGCCTCGTCTACTGAGACAAGCATGTTAGAAACTCCTAGGCAGTGGTCTCGGTCGTAGACCATTGCATGAGAAGGAACCTCTAGTTTTCCTCTTGCGAAAGCTTTCCCATTCTTTGTTGGGCGGTAACTCCCTTTGTTATCACGCTCAACCAGCCCCCAATGCACTAGATAAGAAGCATCGGTGCTAGCCTTTTCGCCTATATTTATTTTTCGTATATGTACCCATCCATCAGCAATCTTCTTTCTTGAAAAGTGTACTAATGAACACAAAAATGCAGCCATCTTACTGTGAAGCTTTCTAGGATACAACTTTACTATCTGTCCACAGCAAGGACACTCTCTAGCATCGGTGGATTCAAGTATACTCGCTACGTAATCGATGCCCTCTTTTAATGATACAGAACTATCGTCGTTGTAAGGAAGAATACTTTTTGGGTCAACCCAACTATCTGGATTAATAACAACTTTTTTGACCTTCTTACCCTTTGGCTTACCTTTTGGCATCTGTTGTCCTTTCGCTAAGAGCACAAGACTATCTCCCAGTAGAGATAGATTTTATTTTTTCTATCTTCTTACGTTCCCAGTCATCTTGCGGATCCGCATTACTCCACGCTTTAAATCTAGTAACCTCTTCATCAGATAACGGTAATCCTCCGGGGTATGCTGTAAACATATGCATATAGATTCTAGCGATGTCTCCGCGTATACTTTCTCTTGGTTCAGCTACATCCCGTTGGAAGTCTATCTCGAAGTCACAAGATCCATATGCTCTTGGTTCTCCAGCTACCTCTCCGTAAGGGCGACTGCTACGGTCACCATTTATCTCTCCAACAGATGGAACCAGGTTCATCAAGTCGGCTTCCATGATTTTGAATTGTTGGTCTTTTTTACGACAACACAAGCGTCCTTTTAATCCGTCGCACCCTTTCCAACATACTCGATGCTTACCAAAGGCTTGTGCGGGGACTACATGTTCCCATTCAAGTTGCAAAGATCTCTTTCCTGGATTTCTAGGCGTATATCCACAAGAAGCATGATCTATTACGCCGTTTATGGAGTACCTACATCCACAATAGAATGTCACCCTATTATCCAGATAAATCCTATTAGCTGCTTTCTTTGCTGCCTGGAACGTAGTTGGTGCTCTACTTCGGATTGGGATAGGAGGGTGATTCTGTGTCTTCCCACATCCGTTTACACCTATAAGTAGTGTGGCTACTACTGCAGAAAGTCCAAACTTAAACATCACGTTTTATCCTCTTCTACTATTTATCTATCCACTCTATTCCGTAGTCTTCCAGACAGCCTGTGCAAACCAATGTTCCATAATCAGCTTTTATATTGGTTATATCTCCCATAGTTTTCTCCATGAGAAGATTAGTATTACTTTCCACAGGTTCCGGTATAACTATGAACTCTTTCCACATTTTACATCTTGGACATTCAACACTTACTTGTATCATGAGTCATCTCTATTCTTCTAACGCTTTAAAAGATTTGGTAGTTTTCTTCACATACTCTACCACACGGTACCGAGGACGGAAACGTGGGCCCCAAGCATCCATACGTGCTTCTTCCTCATTTTCGTAGTCCGCCCCACAAAACTCCCCTTTAGCATCAAACAAGGCATACATAACTTTTGGAGCTGGTTTCGATTTTACAGTATTTTTCATGGTTTCTTCCTTTGCTGCTTATGATGGCTATTTTTTATCGTATGTTGTAAAATACTTTTCTCGGCACACGAAAAGTCTCTAGTAGTCACCACTGCCCAAGATACGACGTTGTTTATCTCTGATCCATTCTGCCCAGATAGTTGATTCGTCGTCCTCATCTTCATCAAAAAATGACATATTCTCTGCCGTATGCTGTGGAATGTTCTTTACGTATACGCCAGGTTCTTTTAGATACTCATCAAAAGTACCCTCACCCCAAGCCTCATCCAGAACCATCATAGCATCAACTGCGCTTAGAGCCCCTACAACGTAGGTTGTGTCTCCGTCGTAGACGGTCCATAGTTTCATCATATACTCCAACAGTTACTCTTCTGAGATATCAGGTTTTACAAAAATAACATTACCATTTTCATCAACAGTCATAACACTTTCTAGAACCTCCTTTTCTGCCTTCCTGTAAGCAGCTCGATACTCAGGAGATTCTTCCAGACGCTTTCTAATTTCTGCAACAACGGCGTCGTTAGGGTCGAATAGTACTTCTTTTTCTTTGCTCATGCTACTATCCTATTTACAGTCTCCAATAGCTTTTGCCCAGGTACGTATTGGACCTACGTACACTTCGTATTCCGAGGGTACGAAAGCTACTGCATTGTAGATGATACACGCCCCACTCTTCAAGAGGGTGTACCAGTCGGCCCTCTCTAGAGGCTTACCCGCTAGACAGTCTCGATACTTAGACCCTTGCTTCATTGGATAGGCGTGGCCACAAAACTCCTTCAACGCTGTAGGTCCTTCAGAAGAAGCTTTATCCGCTGCCTTTGCTAACTCGTACTTTACAGCAAAATCTAGAGCCACTCTTGAGCTATCAATAAGTGCCAGGGCTAGAGGAGCTACTCGGGTAATGAGTGGGCGGAAATCCACCATCTTTCCATAGCAGGACTTGAACTCAGCTTCTGCACCGTGATCTCTGTAGATGCATTTCAGATAGTCTCTCGACTTTTTATCTGGATGCACTTTAACGCAGATTTTAATATTGCATCCTCGTCGTAGGTCGAACTCATACGAGATAAACGATGAGTACGCATTAGTTATAACCATCCTGGCTATATTTAGTGTAGTGTACCCAGGAGCGTATTTTGCAGCTGGATTCTTAGGATCTGGTGGAGGGCACGCTGCCAAGTAGCTTAAAAACATGAGTGGAGTAACAGCAAAAATTATACGTTTCATTTTAGTTCTCCTGCTGAATGGGTGTTAGTACACTCATAACCATTATCTTTTTGCGGAACAAAGGTCTCCACTACAAAATACTCGTTTATTTTGTAACCAGCACAAAAACCTACTAGTACAATACACGAGAAGCACCCCCACACGATTAGAATGTACAGGAATAGTGTGAGAATGCCTTTGTACTTATTTATTTTTGGAGGCATTATAATTTTCTTAAATTGTTCATAGAAAATGAGCAGTAATCAGATTTTCCTGGACGGTGTGTAGTCGTTTCAAATTGAATATCGTAGTAAATATATAACCAGTCTCTGTGGGTGGATACCACACGGAATCCGCAGACCTTTCCGACGTCACCATTATCGATAGTAAGAAACTCTTCTCCGGTTACCACTGTACACCTAGAAACGGGTTCGAGAAGATTGCAGACCTCTACAGCGTCTCCTGGTTGGAAACACGGATTCAGCATCTCATCTGGCCAACGGCTCATGTTATCTCTCTTGTCTTTCTACTCGATAATCTCCGTCGTAGCGTGGATACAGGTGTATCATATTTTTAGGTAGACCTCTGGTAGAAACGTTGTCGGTGTGTCGGCAGACTACACACTCCCGCATCGGTACCTTATACAGTCGCGCCAGAACAGCAGCAGTGATGAAGTGTCGGTCCGCATCGGTACGAGACCAAACGTATCCTGGATGTAGAACGTACTTTTTCACGATTACTCTACCGCCAGTTCGTTTAGATAGCGTCTTAGCAAACTGAGGAGTACTGTACCATCAACTGCCTGATCGAAGGTCTGCTCTAGGATACCTGTTTCGCGGTCTACTTGTTTTCTAACTTTTTCGACGAACCTAAGTATGTTCTCAATGTACGGTTCACAAAGATGAGGAGCCCTGTCGTCTAATAGAACACACCACCCCAACTCTTTGTTAGGCCCTTTCTCTCTAAAGTGGCTACACGTCACCACACACTCTGCAAATTCGTTAGGCACCTTAGTGATACCATTGAAATCTTTTTTGTCGCCTGTCATCCTATCACCTCTCCTCCGTTTGAGGGCACTTGGAATGAAACATCCCCCGATAAAATCTATACTGCTGTCGGTACGTCGTAATAAGCTCACTCTCGTACTGACAGGTATTTCTCATACACTCGTTATAATAGTCGTTGTAGGTGTACACCCAATGTCTGGCTTCCTCAACCTCTTTCTTACAGAGAGCAACAATCTGAATCTCTCTATCCTGGTCCGGCGCAACGCAAAACCACGTCTTATCATTTTCTGCGATGAGAAATATACAAAGAGCTGCAAAGGCAGTCAAAATAAGGTTGTAAACGATTTTCTCACTACACATCATTTTCTTCCCGCGCAGAGGGATCTACAAGAGGGTCTCCCCTCCCAAAAAATTCACATCTTAAACAATCTTGATGCACCCTAGCATCCTGTCCTTCAAGAATACGTATAGCTTCACGTAGGCGCTCGTAATCTTTACGAGCTTGGTACGACTTTGGGAGAGTATTGATAAAAGCACTGAGGTGTATATTGTCTGTAATAAATCTCATGAAAAGTATTCTCCATTTAATTTCTAGTTAAAAGTTACTACTCCAATAATTTTTAATACTGGCACTTTGAGATACTCTTTGTACCGTCTTACAGTGGGCACTTGCAATAGGATCTCCTTCCCAGTCGGGAAGCAACACAATCCTATACCGACCTGAATAATAATAAAAACTACTATGAGAAGACATATCCGTATTAGCATCTTTTGGTATGAAATACCGATGTATTTTACCTAAAACCTCTCCGCGAACGCCACCATTCTGTCCCAATAAAGCGGTGGTTACACGTACCATATAGCAGCGTGAACAAAAGTCCACTACCTTCCAAGGAGTACCTAGTCTACTAGATTCCCAATGATGTCTACAACTCATCTAAGCTCTCCCATTTCTAAATTATTCTACTTCTTCCTGAAGCATTTGGGTTTATCCATCCTTTAGTATCTCCCCCGGATCAAACCCGAAATTATCCTGGAAAGACATCGGTACATCTCCATGGTCAAGTATAACCCAGTCCTCCCACTCTTTTGCCTCTACCATAAGTCGAACAATTTTCTGAGCCACTTCGAGTGGTAACATTTTCAGTTCAGGGAGAGTGAAGAACGACAGCTTGCTTTTTATTTCTTTATCTTTCATCTAGTATCTCTTTGTACATTTCCCTGTTCCACCCAGACACGTCGTTGCCCCGCTCCGACAGTCTGATCCAAGCGCTACGCTTACCTGGATTGATATGGAGAAGGTGCCCAACAGTAGTAAAACGCTCAAACATCTTTGGTACCGTAGTTTTCGTGAGCTTCGCATCAGTAGGGAAACTACACGGAGGGTTAGCCTCACAGTACCAAACTTCCTCCCCGTCTCGGTGCACTACGTAGATCCAGTACGAGTACATCTCGTGGAAGCGATCCCCCGGCTGTGGGTCTTGGAGAGCTTGGAGCGTAAGCTTTTTAGCGTCTCGTTCTATACCGTCCTGTGGTAGAGGCGGATCGTGCTCCACCTCAATTATGTCGTAACGAACCGCACCAACCCAATCCCAGGCGGCCCCTAAGTGTGGGTCGTAAGGAGATAGCATCCAGCCCACTTCTTGTTTGTCTCTGTCTAGTCGAGCTTCTCGCTCCTCCAGTGGAACTGTATGGTAAAATCGCTCAAAGTCTTTCCAGCTGGAAAAGTTTTCTCCAAAATCTTCAGAAAGCTGTCGTAGCTGGTCTTGTTCAGTACCTAAAATAGCCCAACGCCACTGAGAGAACAGCTGTGCGCGTGGGTTGTCGTAGTCGTCTATTCCGGTCCCTACACGCTTTTTCTTTTCTTCCTCCAAAGCCTCGGCACGATTCTCTTCTATCCACTTCCAGTAGTACTCACACCGTTCCTTCCACTCTTCAGCTTTTTGGCGCGACGTAAAAGAAGCTACGGGCCAGCGGTCGTCTAGTTCCCACTTTCCAGAAGATCCAATAACCATATAATGCTTTGTCATCTATTCGTCGTCCCAATAAGTCGCCCAGGTGAAATCAATCCCTACCCACCAGAGGTACGCACATACACCTCCAATACCCCCTCCGGTATCGTCTTTTCCGTAAGACCAACCAAAACCAACAGTGGGCTCTTCTTGAATCCCGCCAGTGATTAACCAATTACCTACTTTGTATTTCATTATATCCTCCTATAACCCCATCTATAACGGATTCTACACGTTTTTCCCAGTCAGTCAGTTGCTTCCTCTGCTCAGCTAACTGGATAAAATAATCTTTTAAATCATATATAGATACTCCGTTCATCGTATACCTAGAAAACTCACCACAGCTGTTACAGCATGCCTCTTCCCATCCGTATACTCTGTTGTACGTAACTTTTTCAGGGTGGAACTCTGTCCCAGCACATCCCTGACAGATTAGAACTTTATTACCTACAACAACTTTTTTAGAGTATTCCGTCATTTTAAATACACCCGCTCAGTTAAGTGATTGTTGTCAATATTCTGCCTCCCATTTAATATTGTCAAGTTTATGTTTCAAATCTGCTATCTCGTCTTCTAAGTCCTCTACTACAGATTCTTCTTTGCTCCGTTCTGTTATCAATCTGATAACTACCTCTGCAATATCCTCTCTGGAGCAGTTCTCTAGAACACCCATAACAAACCTAATCGATTCCATTAATGGGCGTGCTTTACACTTGGAGTAGTATACTTTGTGACATAAATCCTTTTCGGATATGGAGTACTTGAGGCGCTCTATAATTGCTTCCATTCCATCAGGAGGCATGGAGAGTGTATATTCTGAGGTCATTATTGACTCCTTTACTACTCTTTTACAGTTCATTTATACAATACTCCTTCTAATTTTCCATAAAGATATACTGACCATCCACGGGAGATCCACTCTTCGATTATTTCTTTCAGCCGTTCTACCGTTCTATCTTTTTGAACTTTAATAGGAGGAAGCCAGCATTTGAATTCATTACTTTTCTCGAAGTAGTGTATTTCAGCGTCTTCCAAGCAGATCTCATCGTCATCTTCTCCATCGAGATGCAAGTACATCTGCGGATGCGGAACAAAAGGAATAGAAAAACAGCGTGTAATCACAGGATCCTCACTGCTCGTACCAATCCCAGTTGCAAACCTTTGGAAAACAGTTATTAGATATCTATATGGAAGCATCATCTTCTCCTATGAAGATTTACCAGTTTCTGTCGGCACGCACTTGCATACCCTCTTCGTAACCTTCGATATATGGCCCCGCTAATCTTGATGGTGGGTGCCCTTGCATGGCATCCATTTTACCTTGTTTGTGTACTAGGGCAGCTAGGTCTTCATCATCGTTTATTGGGGGAGCACCATATGCCCCAAGAGTGCTACCATCTCCTTTAAGCTTCTTTCTGGGTTTTCTTTTAATTCCCATCATCTTCTCCTATGAAGATTTATATCATACCCAGTTCAAGGTGTGCAGAATTCATGAGTCCCCAACACCTTGTCCAAATACGGTCTTTAGCTTCTTCATCCCACCCAGTATCATTATGTATGTAGTTCTTGATTATATTCATGCGTTCTTCTAGTGTTCTGGCATCTAATACTTGAAATGTCAGCTCGGAAGGCGTCTGAAAGGGAAAGTCTACCCACTCCTTGCTACCGATTACACTAAAACGTAGGTTCATACTCATCATCTTCTCCTATGGGTATGGTTCCCAAGTTCTACTCTCGGATTTTAGTGGGTGGCTTTCTAACTTTTCAGACGCTTCCAACTTAGCTATTTTATTCTCTAGAGCTTCCAAACGGAAAATCCAGTCAGTCATCTGCTGCTCTAGCGTAATACTTATTAGACCACGGCGTTTGTAAAGCGCGTCAGAGATCTCACGAGCTACCGCGTGTACAACCTCGGATGGTTTTTTCATAATCGTTACTCCAGTGTAATCCTCTTTACCCGTTTTTCCCAAGCAGACTCTTGATTACTTCTATCAATATCTTCTAATACCGTATCTTCATGTTGTTTAGGGGAAAAAGGAAGTAAGTAGTCTGCATGATGGTATGAACAACTACTACATATAGTTTCTTTCCTGATACTTCCATCGCCTAACGTCTTTAGATTCACATTCACTGACCTGCTACAGCAGGGGCATTCTTCTATAGGACCTTTATATGTAAAACGTGATTTAGGCATCTATTCTTCCGTTGATAGATATCACATCAATTCTATTCTTAAGTTACCGTTTATTTTTATTTTTCCAGTTCTCAGTAGATTTTGTAGGGCTACCCTTGCTTGCTTTCTTCTTTTCTTAGTAGGAAATCTTAATTCTACCTCTTTAGAAGAGACTTCTTTTTGTCTTTTTATATAACTGTATACTTCTTGTGTTATCACGTCTTGTGAAACTAACATTTTGTTACTCCTATTAAAAAGAATGACCGCAGTAAGGACACAGTTTATCTTCTGCATCTATATATGCGGGCATGTATAATTTCATTCGACGGTAAAAGAAACTACCCTCATTGATATAGACTGGTGAGCCAAGGGAAACTTTTATACTCACATCCTTACCGCATCCCTTACACGAGCCATCTATTTCTACTTTACCAACTATCTTTTCTGCCATCGTCTTCTCCTAACCCTATGCCGTTTTTATGCCCTTTCACCTTTAACATAGCCATGAAAATTAAAAAGGCAATGGCTACTCCTCCAAGATACTCTTTACACGCCTCTCCCAAGGAGACACAGTCGCCTCTATCTTCCTATTTTCAATATTTGCCAACGCAGCGCCCAGTTTTCTGCTTACTACTTCATATACTATCTGCTTGCCCATACACTGGGCACAGTAGCCCAGACGGTTTAGTGGCCGCCTGGACAGTAACCTTGCGCACTTTGGACAGTAATATCTGCTCATTCCTCTACAGAGTCCCCGTGTTTGCAAGTACAACAGTTATGCTTGTGGATGTACGTCTTACCACACACCATACAGTTCCATACGTGTTGCTCATCTAGCTCACGTTTAGCAAAATCTTCCAGATCACACAGGATATCACCCAGACATCTAAGGAGTTCCTGTGGTATATTCCCGTTTAGCAAAGACTCCTGCCAGTGCTTAATAGCTGCTTTACTTATCCGCATTTACTCCTCCAAAATACTCTTCACACGGTTTTCCCATGCGTCTGGTTTACTACTGTTGATTTTTACTAGCACTTCTTTAGCTGTTTTTAATGGAATAATAGTGACACGCGCAGAACGTATTATTCTATGCATACTCAGTGCACCATTTAAGCTACTAAACACGTATGCTTCTTCTAGGTCTGTAGACCAGAACGTTTTTTGTTGTTTCTGTTTATCTGCCATAAACATGATCGAAGACCTAGTTTGATACACAAGGACGTAGCCCTTCATTACTCTTCTATCACACAGCATACGCGTGCTTCCCAGTCTTCATATGGACGCTCTTCTGTATTTTCATAAACAGCACCACAGATATAACAGTAAGATCTGCGTAATATGACATCTTTCAGGGCTACGTTGCGATGTGTACTAATACTAATAACAGTACAGTCCTCGTAGGGGCAGCTACACCTACCAGTCGTCCTAGAGGAATCTGGTGGGGTTATCTGTATATAGTCTCCCACTTTAAACAAGTTCCACTACTCCAAAATACTCTTTACACGTTTTTCCCAAGAAGACCCCCTCATTTAAGAGTTCCTCATCTTGAGTCGCACCTTTGCCATAACCAGGGCAAGAGATTTAATTAACTCTGTTGCCTCCTGCTTTTCAGGGCCTTCTGGAAGTTCGTCCACTGCTACCGCTATTTCGTACAAAGCATGGTCAGTTTCCTGTTCTGTCGGTTTATCCATTAGATTTTCTTTCTTTACGCATGCTTCGCTTGGGCGATGGCGCGTCAGACACTTGAAACACATCCGAACACCATCTAAACGGAGTTTTACTTCTTCTGTAGCCCACGACGCACAGCCACCTTTCCCCTTTGCCACCAAATTACAAGGACTACCATCGTTGTAATACAGCGGCTTTTTAACCTTATCCCAATAAGAGTATGTCATTCATCCACCCATCGGAAACAATTCGCCCAGATACTTCACAGCAGCATCCCGAGCTGAATTTTTCCTTATAAAGGGGTGGGGAGAAAACAGATCCTCTCCCCACCCCACTATCTACATCAACTCAGCCGAGCCTTTCTTAGCTTCCCTGGGAGGAAGATCAAAGAAGCCCTTCCGTAATACGTCCTCCCTTGCATCCTGGCTCTTATATCCAATTACAAGACAAGTCATCTGCATCTCGTTATCCTCTACCTTTGGAGTCTCTTGGTAGATAATTTCGTGCCCTTCTCCATCTGGTTCTGCGAGTGCCTCTGTTATAGAGTCGTCTTCTAGATAATAGTGGGATTCATTCTCCGCCGATGGGCAGGGAATCATTACTTCCATGTCACTCGGATACTCGGTTAGCTTTCTAATCAGTTCGTTTACGGTCATTGTGTTCTCCTTGGTTGGGGTTGTCTACTCATCTAAATTTTCCTAATAAAAAGGCGCAAACTCCCATTCATCCTATTCCACTTCTATCATCTTCACACGCAATTCCCAGGGAGATACGTCTTTTCCATAGTTTACCCTATTACTATAACAGTCTAAGCAGTAGACCCTACGATCTAGATAGGCTACATCACTCCCTGTGATAACTCCACCACAGTTAGAGCATTTAACAGGGTTATCTTCCATCTTCTTCTCGTAACACCTCTCACAGTAGAAACAGCTTAGATATTCTTTTACCGTTTCTTTCAGCTCTATTTTACAAGAGACGCAGTATAGATAGCCAATTGCCATGGGGGTATCCGCTCCTGCTACATCGTAAACGCCTCTGGCCAAGTTGGAGTAGGAATTTCTCTGCCTTCTTTAAGATAGATGTCGTAGATGCTATGAAAGACATTTTCCAGGTTATCCAGCGCTTCTAGCACAGTTTCGCCCATAGCACTGCAGGCAACAATCCCCCAATCCTCGCACCATACCATATAGTAGTGGTTTCCATCTTCTTCCACTTGTATCCCAATTGTGATCGGGTAATTCCATACAGAATGTTCCATGGTAACTTTATCCTTTCTACTAAGACGCAGATTTAGTCCAAACTTCTACAGGAAGGCACTGAGAGTCATTAATTCCTGCAGATTCAGCATCTTCTCTGCTAGCAAACAACCTTGGACACAGGCGACCACGGTTATCCCTTACCAGTGTGAACCATACGTCACCTTTGGTTTTAGGTTTAAATACATCTTCAAACAGATCAACAGTTCCATTGTCCTCTACACCCCAATCGGGAGGAGTACAGACTCCTGTAACCTTTTTCCAGGCGGTTAGCCGTCCCATAGCGTATTTCTGGGTACGATACCACCAATGGCGGCGTTGGATAAACTGCCCCACGACACCTTCTTTCATTAAGGTGACAATTCGAGACATTTCATAGACAAAATCATCCAACCAGTCTTCCATATGGATAGGCTTTGGAAATTCGGATTGTAGTCTAACATGCTCCGCTTCTACCTCATAGTTGACCAGTGCCTCTTCGTTTATTTTGACGGTAATATGCAGAGAGATACCACAACTGTATTTCTCCCCTATTTCCTCATGAGAAGGGAACACCTCGGTACAGCAGACTTCTTCTCCTCTAGGAGACATCTGTTTATAGTCGAGAACAACAGGATCTTCGAGATCATGCCCTTTTTCGACAGTTATCATGATATGCTCTGTTTCGAACCCTGCCTCCTGCAGTACGAACATGAGCAACGATCTTAATTGCATACTTTCAATATTGGGGTGTTTATTTATCAGTAGCATCGGGTTCCTCCTGAGCTTTTGTTCATCTTACCAATTTTTCACTTAAAAAGGCGCCAAACTCCCATTCCCTCTCTCCAATACCTACTCCAACTGTATACAAGCTACACGTAGCTCCCATGAGGAGAGAGGCTCCGGTTCTAGCTTCTCTATTACCTCTTTGGGCATTATAACCATCATAGGCACCACTCTAGGGAGTCTTACATGCGCGTTACACCAGGTACAGATTAGGAAGCTAGAGTCTGTTGTGTCCCTTTCGTCCAGAGGCTTCCCACAGAAGGGACAGTATCTACGGATAGGATTAGTATATTTGTTATCCATATTTTTCACTTAAAAAGGCGCCAAACTCCCCTCCCCTCTCTCCAACACCTACTCCCCAGCTACTACTGCTTTCACTCTCATCTCCCAAGCATCTACTACGGATAGTTCTCTATCTATTACTCTAGAGAGGCTATCCTGGTGTCCACAGCTCTTACAGTTGATAGAGAAGGTGTTTCTACCAGTAGTCTCCCATCGTACTGCTACATAGGCTCTGTAAGAGCTACAGACAGGACAGGATATCTGTATAGTGAAGTCTGGTAAGGGGATACGTAGCATCTTCTCGTAGTCCTTTATCTTCCTATCACAGACTTCACACGCTTCTCCCAGGCGTCTAGGGGTCGCTCTGTTCTCTCTACTGTGGTGTCCATCGGCCTGTTGGAGGAGTAGCCACAGCGAGTACAGAAGATGTGTAGACCCCTTATACCGTATTTGTTCTTCCTGCCTGTTACCATGGCTGCGACATATAAGCAGGATGGACAGTAGGTGGTTGGGGTGTTTGACATTCTATTTCCTGGTGAACCTAGTACTAGTTTCCAGGGTATTGGTTTATTCTCCTATTACACCTTTTACACGTTTGCCCCATTCATCTGGACCGGAGACACTTTCGGTCTTTTCACGAAGTTTAAAGCGGACATGATATCCATCTTTAATTTCCATGCGTGCCCAGAAGGTACGGGATTTAGGTTTCTCTTTCCAGCCGGTGTCCCATTGTTTATCTGAGACCCAGGCAGCTTTGCGTGGTTGGAGTAGTTGGAGTGCGGGCTCCTCTCCCTTTTGCCAATCCAGGAATTTGTCCTCTGGAATGTTTTTTTCAAGAGCTTCTTTGTAGAAGGCGTAGGCGGTGGCGCGTAGTTGGAAACGAAGGTTCTTTTGTTGAGCACGCAGTCGTGACTCAAGTGACTTGCAGGCGTCTAGTCCTTCTTTGGTATCTGGGTATTTATTATATTCTCCGATTAAATTAAATCCGTCCAGGTCGACGTTCATGGCCCAGACTTTTATTTTTTCTTCATCGCCAATCTTGGTTGTCTTTGGCCATACCTTGGGAGAGATGCCTAGTACTTCCATTAGACGTTTGGATTCTGCTTTTAGGAACCTCATCTGGTCGGACAGTCTTTTGTCGGCTGCCAGTCCCAGGAGGTGCGGTACTCCGTAGAAGGAGGGCCAGCGATTGGGGTGAATGAAATATTGGAATATCAGGGTATCGAGTGCTCCAGCTAGTTTTTGGAATACTTCACCTGGGAGACCTGTGGGGAGTAGGTCAATTGATTTCCAGCCGTCGTACCATTGTCCATCGATGTCCTGCATGAAGTAGGTACGGGGGAGGCCGACGTTGCCGTCCTCGTCGAAGACGTTGGCGTCTTCACAGACAAACCCGAAACCGAAGTTGTCTTGGTTGGAGGAGAGGCTGATGACGCGACCATGTCGGTTTTTGTTGCTTACTACCATTTGACCTTCGGTGACAGTCTTGGCCCTTCGGTTTTCGTACTCTGGGAGATTGACTACCGCTCTGGCTTCTGCGAGTGCTGATAGGAAGCATGCAAGGTCTAGGGTGGTGACTGCAGCACCTGAGGGGTCTACATAGGCCACTCCGGGTCTACGGGAAGAGAGGTCGAAGCTCCAGGCGTCCAGGAGACGGTTTAGAGGGGCTCTGATATCGGTGGCCCTGTCAGAAAGAGAGGCCAGCTCTTCTTTCCAATGTCTACGCAGGTCCTTGGTGGTGGTCTTTCGGTCGGGACTATTGTTATCTGTGTCGGTCATGTTTAGCTCCTAAAGTGCTAGGGTTTCTTGTGTGTTTCGTTGTTTGTATTTAAAATCGTTTTGTGGGTTACGTCCGTCTCGTGTTTAATCTAGCCATGCTTAATATAGAAGTCAAGCTACTTTCTATTTTTTCTGTGTTGTGGACGATTCTCGAAATTTTAGTTTTTGGTACTTGATTATAAATTTGAAAACTCGTGATTTTGTAGGTGGCCCTTCTTGCTGCTCACTGTTTACATTGTTGAACGGTGGATTATTGGGAATGTTCCGGATGCATAGGTGTGGGAATGGGTGCTAAAACGTTAATTTTTGGGGTGTTTACTATTAAATATGTTTTGGTTGATTTTTAAATTGGGTAATGTGGGGTGCGGAAGAGTAAATTACGTTAAAAATGGTAGTGGAAATTTGATTAGAGTTGGGAATTGGGAAAAGAGGAGAGGTGAGGTAAAGCCCAAGAGCCACTTGGGATCCGAAAGTGACAAAAAAAGTCCGCTTTGGATCCATTTTGGGACCTATTTGGTCCCCTAACTCTAGATCAAATATTGCAGATCTATTTGCAACGTGCATTTGATCCCTTTGTCAAGGGATTATTTTGTGCATTATTTCCGGTTTACTCTAGATCCGAAATTGATTAAAACAGATCTGCACCGCTGCACGTACTCTATTTGATCCCTTTAGCGAATCTTATTCCGCTTTGTGCAGTTCATTTATTGTTTTGAATCAAAAATAAATGGTTTATTCCGCTAAACTTTTTGTTTATCGGATCTAGTAGCACCATTCTTTTACAAGAATGACGTTCTGGTGTCAATAACTACAATCAAAAATGTAGCCAGGTGAGTTGCACCTGGTAAAAGTGTAGGCCACACTACAAATAAGTACGTAACTTCCCGATGGCACCTATCGGATTTTCCTAACTTGGCACAAATTGTGAAGTGAGTTTACAAATAGTGAACCAAAATTGGTTCCCACTACACCAATAGTGTAGCGAGTCGTGGCAAAATTCACATTTTGTTTAGTGTGACTACACTATTTGTTTATCCAACTACACAATCTGTTTATAATACCGATGCAGTTGTTGAAAAGTTGTTCAGTTGTAAGTGGATGTAACCACGTGTAGGCAATCGCAATGCAGAAACCAACGCGGAGTACTCGGCGGGACGGCGCTTTACAGTTTTGATGTTGGTACATTCAGACGTTTGCTCGTAAACGAACTGATTGGTGGGTACACGCGACGTAAATTTTTGTGGGGCACAGGTATTAAAAAGAAATAAACGTCTCTTAGAATTGAAATGGTGAAGCGTGCGGGGGTAATTAAGCAGCGCGGTTAATTCTTTTTACAAATAAATAGAATTAGGTTAATGGGAATCCCCGTTGGTGTACCCCTAGGGTATAGACATAAGGGAATCCCCGGGGGGAATTAAATAAAAAAGATCTGGATCCAATTTAATGGATCCAGATCTTTTTTATTGGGATCCAGCCTACGCGCCGAAGCGCATTTCGGCTGCCCGTTCGATCATCCTGTACTCGCGCTCTGCTAAATATGTGGAGTATTTAGCTGCGAGCGCCGGATCCCTTACCTCAAGGGTATCCAGATCCACCAGCAGCACCTTCCCGCTGCCTTTGCAATCGGGACAGGCGCGGTCGTACCGACCGGCCATGTAGTCATCCCGAAAATCCTGATCCTCTTGCGCCCATTCAGATCCGGTCCAATCCCCAAGGTGCGCGCAGCTGGTCCCCTCGCCCTCGCAGTAGTCACAGATCTCCCACTTAGTGGGGAGATCATGCACAGTCACTTGCTCGCCGTCGCCGTCGTACTCCGTCCACTCTTTATCAGCAGGCATCTTGAACCTCCTTCGAGTTATGGGTGAATGGTGAATTAAATGGATCCAGATCTAACAATTAGATCTGGATCCATTTAATCAGCCTGAATACCCGCTGTGGTAGTAATCCATATCAATCAAATTACTCAAGAGCGCCACGCCACCCATGGGCAAGCAGCTTCGGAGTTCAGCAACGGGCGCTACTCGTGCATCGACCCCATAGTTCTTAAACTCCCCCTGTAGGACCATGCAGCGGCTATATGCCGTAGGAAATGTTAGAT
>Ga0307376_10001452_pt1 | contig 25542 bp, 31 predicted proteins | sample TR2MG_FD_202536 | JGI IMG/M metagenome (GOLD analysis project Ga0307376, IMG submission 202536) | Soil microbial communities from Risofladan, Vaasa, Finland - TR-2 | ecosystem: Environmental > Terrestrial > Soil > Coastal area > Acid sulfate soil | place: Finland: Risofladan, Vaasa | collected...
GCCAACACCGATACCGGCGCGATCACTTCGATACAGGCGGTGTACGTGCCGGCCGACGATTTCACCGACCCGGCCGCGGTGCACACCTTCTCGCATCTGTCGGCTTCCATCGTGTTGTCGCGCAAGCGTGCCAGCGAAGGGCTTTATCCGGCCATCGATCCGCTGCAATCCAATTCCAAGATGGCCACGCCCGGCATCGTCGGGGACAGGCACTATGCGCTGGCACAGCAGATCAGGAGCACGCTCGCGCAATACGACGATCTCAAGGACATCATTGCGATGCTCGGGCTGGAGCAATTGTCGGCTACTGATCGCGCGGTGGTGGCGCGCGCGCGGCGACTGGAACGTTTCCTGACCCAGCCGTTCTTCACCACCGAGCAATTCAGCAGCATCAAGGGCAAGCTGGTCAGCCTCAGGGATACGCTGGACGGTTGCGAGCGCATCCTGAACGACGAGTTCAAGGACGTGCCGGAGAACGCGCTGTACATGATAGGCGCAGTCGATGAGGCGCTGCAGAAAATGAAGGAAGGCCAAAAAGAGGACCGGACTGAGGTAAAACCGGTAGCGGAGGCCGGACATGAAGCTTAAGGTACTGTTGCCGTACCAGGTCTACGCCGAGATCACAGGCGTGAAACGCATCGTCGCGGAAACGCCGCAGGGCTCGTTCGGATTGCTGCCTCACCGGCTCGATTGTGTGGCGGTTCTGGAACCGGGCATATTGACCTACGAGACCGAAGCGGGGGGCGAAGTCTTTGTCGCGATCGACCAGGGCGTGCTGGTCAAGGCCGGAGCGGATGTGCTGGTGTCGGTGCGCAATGCGATCGGCGGCACGGATCTCGGCCAGTTGCGCGAGGCGGTGGAGAAGGAATTCCTGAATCTGGACGAGAACGAGCGGCAAGTGCGTGCGGTGCTGGCGCGACTGGAGAGCGGCTTCGTGCGGCACTTCGCGGAGTACCATCGTGCCTGACGATAGCCGGAACGGGACAGACGAGTCGGAAGCCAGGGCAGTCGACGAGAAGTTTGCCAGCCGGATAGGCGCCAAGGAAGCGCGCAAGCTCAAGGCGCAGGCCAGGGTCACGCGTACTGTCTGGTCGGGTCTGGGCATGATGGGCCTGGTCGGCTGGTCGGTGGCGGTGCCGACGCTGCTGGGCGCTGCGCTGGGGGTCTGGCTGGACAACCATTATCCGGCCATGCATTCCTGGATGCTTACGCTGCTGATCATCGGTCTGACCATAGGCTGTGTGAATGCTTGGCACTGGATAGTGAAAGAGGAAAAGGAAATACAATCGGATCAGGAGGACAAAGATGAATGAGCTGTCGCAACTGGCACTGGTTGTGCTGGCCGGCCTGCTGCTCGGCGCGCTGTTCTTCGGCGGTCTGTGGTGGACCGTGCAAAAGGGACTCTCGGCACGGCAGCCCGCGCTGTGGTTCGGCTTCAGCATGTTGCTGCGCACCGGTACCGTACTGGCCGGGTTCTATCTGGTCTCGGGTGCGGACTGGAAACGGCTGCTGCTGTGCCTGCTCGGTTTTATCGTCGCGCGATTCATCGTCATCAGGCTGACCGATATGCCCGCGGGCAGGGGGGCGAAACATGCGCCTTAGTTCCGATGCATTGATCCTGTGGCAGCACGGGTTCTTCAAGCTCAATGTCACCATCGTCACCACCTGGGTGTTGATGCTGGTGATGGTGGTGGGTGCCAAACTCGCCACCCGAAATCTTGAGCACCGGGTAGATGTCTCGCGCTGGCAAAGCCTGCTCGAGGTCATCGTGGTCACCATCCGCAACCAGATAGCAGAAGTCGGCCTGAAACATCCTGAAAAATACCTGGGCTTCCTCGGCACGCTGTTCCTGTTCATCGCGCTGTCCAATATCTGCACGGTCTTCCCCGGCTACGAGCCGCCAACCGGATCGTTGTCGACCACCGCGGCGCTCGCATTGAGCGTGTTCATCGCGGTGCCGCTGTTCGGCATCGCGGAGAGCGGGCTGGGCGCCTATCTCCGTTCATACACCAGGCCGACTTTCATCATGCTGCCGTTCAACATCATCAGCGAACTGTCGCGCACGCTGGCGCTGGCAATTCGCCTGTTCGGCAACATCATGAGCGGGGCCATGATCCTCGCCATCCTGCTGACTATCACGCCGTTCATCTTCCCCATCGTGATGACCCTGCTCGGCCTGCTGACCGGCATGGTGCAGGCCTACATATTCAGCATCCTTGCCACGGTCTACATCGCCGCAGCCACGCGGGCGCGTGAAGAAGCTTTGGATTGAACCGAATTGCTTAACGACAACGAAAGGAAACAATCATGGATAGCGTAACCCTCATCGCGATGGCCTCCATTGTCACTGCCGGACTCACCATCGCGATCGGCGGTATAGGGCCGGCGCTGGGTGAAGGGCGCGCGGTCTCGACGGCGCTGAGTTCGCTGGCCCAGCAGCCCGATGCCTCGACCACCATCACGCGCACCCTGTTCGTCGGACTGGCGATGATCGAATCCATCGCGATCTACTGCTTCGTTGTGTCGATGATCCTGATCTTCGCCAACCCGTTCTGGGATCACGTGATCGCGCAGGCAGTTGCAAAATAGACATGCTTATCGACTGGTTCACCGTCATCGCGCAGGTCGTCAACTTCCTCATCCTGGTATGGCTGATGAAGCGCTACCTGTATCGGCCCATCCTCAAGGCGCTGGCCGCGCGCGAACAACGCATCGCTGCCAGTCTCGCCGACGCGGACGCGAAAATGACCGAGGCAGCCAGGGAGCGCGAGGAGTACACGCGCAAGAACGTCGCGTTCGATAGGGAGCGCGCGGCGGTGATGTTCAAGGCGCAGGACGAAGCCGGAAACGAGCGCAACCGCCTGTTCGAAGCCGCGCGCAACGACGCGGATAAGTTTCGCGACAAGCTGCAGGGCAAGTTGAACGGCGAATACAACCGGCTGCGCGATTCGATCAGGCACCGGACGCGCGACGAGGTGTTTGCAATCGCGCGCAAGACCCTGGCCGATCTTGCCGGGACCGCGCTGGAAGCGCGTATGGCCGAGGTTTTCATATCCCGTTTGCAGGGATTGGACAGCGCGGAGAAGTCACGGTTGGCGGCGCTGCTGAAATCGCCGGACATGCCGGTCGTCGTGCGCAGCGCATTCGATCTTGTCCCGGGACAGCGTGCCGCGATCGAGGCCGCGATCGGGAAAACCCTGGCCAGTGAAGCGCCGGTCCGATTCGAGATCGTGCCCGACCTGGTCAGCGGCATCGAGCTCAACATGCAGGGCCAGAAAGTCGCGTGGAGCATAGGCGATTATCTTGCATCGATGGAAAAGGCTGCCATCGACTTGCTGCGCGCCCATGACTGAGCAGATGAAACCACGATGAGCATTGAATCCGAAAATCTGGATGCAGACATCGATCTGACCTTTGCCGGGATAAGCAAAGCCGTCGCGGCGCACACACCTAACCTGAGCCCGCGCGAAGTGGGTACCGTGATCAGCTTATCCACCGGCATCGCCAGGGTATCGGGTCTGCCCGGCGTGAGCTACGAGGAAGTGTTGAAATTTCCCGGCAACCTGTTTGGCATCGCATTCAACGTCGACGAGGAACAGATCGGCGTCGTGCTGCTCGGCGATCATTCGCAGTTGCACGCGGGCGACGAGGTCGAGCGCCGGGGGCATGTGACGGACGTGCCGGTGGGCGATGGCTTGATCGGTCGCGTCATCAATCCGATGGGGCGTCCGCTGGACGAAAAAGGGCCGGTGAACGCGGACCATAGCCTGCCGATCGAGCGGCCCGCGCCGCCCATAATGGACAGAGCGCCGGTCACCGTGCCGTTGCAGACCGGCATCAAGGTCGTGGATGCGCTGGTCCCGATCGGGCGCGGCCAGCGCGAACTGATCCTCGGTGACCGGCAGACCGGCAAGACCTCCATCGCCATCGACACGATACTCAACCAGCGCGGCCATGATGTGCTGTGCGTGTACTGCGCCATCGGCCAGCGCGCCTCCGCCGTGGCCAAGGCCGTCGCCGACCTGCGCGAAAACGGCGCGATGGAGTACACCGTCGTCGTGGTGACCGAGGGCAACGACCCGCCCGGCTTGTCCTACATTGCGCCCTACGCCGCGACCAGCATCGCGGAATATTTCATGGAGCAGGGGCGCGATGTGCTGATCGTGTACGACGACCTGACCAACCATGCGCGCGCCTACCGCGAGCTGTCGCTGCTGCTGCGCCGTCCCCCCGGACGCGAGGCCTATCCCGGCGACATCTTTTACATCCACTCTCGGCTGCTGGAGCGCGCCACCCATCTGCGTGAAGAACTCGGCGGCGGGTCGCTGACCGCGCTGCCCATCATCGAGACCGAGGCGCAGAACATCGCCGCCTACATCCCGACCAACCTGATCTCGATCACCGACGGGCAGATCTATCTGTCACCCAACCTGTTCGAGCTGGGCATCCTGCCCGCCGTCGATGCCGGAAAATCCGTTTCGCGCGTCGGTGGTAAGGCGCAGCGCGCGGCCTATCGCGCGGTCGCGGGAGACCTGAAACTCGCCTATGCGCAGTTCGAGGAACTGGAATCTTTCGCCCGCTTCGGCACGCGGCTGGACGAGAACACCCGCAAGATCATCGAACACGGGCGGCGTATCCGCACCTGTCTCAAGCAGCCGGAATTCGAACCGGTAACCGTGCCCGGGCAGATCGCGATTCTGCTGGCACTGACCGGCAGATTGTTCGACAGCGTACCGCTGGAGAAGATGCGCGAGGCCGAGCTTGCGCTGCGCAAAGCGGCGGCAGATTTTCCGGCGGAACTGGTGCAGCGGCTTAGCTCAGCCGAAGAACTGGATGGGAAGGATCGCGAGGCGATATTGCAAATTGCGCGTGAGACATTGGTAACGTTTCAAAATTTGTCATGAGTACGAGTAACTGGTATCGAGTGAAAGGAAAATGTAAAAATGTGAAAACAATGGAAATCTGAAGTGCTGCTTTGTGCTGCCAGAAGCAAACCTACAAAGTTTTTTCGGAGATACTATCCATATTGATCTTGAATTGCGCTCTTTGAACTATTGTTATGGTTATCATGAGGAATATTCGATTGGGTCGGCTTTTAGCTTGGTTATCAGTATTCATAATATTTCCAGGGTGTACAACAACTCCGTCACCAGGTCAGAAATTTGTTATGAGTGTTACACAAATACCAAGCACACGACAGCAGCTCCAACATAACCCTGCCCTTTCTCTTGCACTGAGACGCGGCGTGACAAGAACTGATATCACTTCCAAACGATTAATGATTTCCGGATGCTACGAGAAAGGTAAGGACGGAAGTATATACAAACGGCAGGTACTATCTTTATTGCCATTGGGTGTCACGATAAAACACGGCGATGTTTTTAAAACAACGATAGAGGAGGCAGTTGCCGGCAAATGGCAAAGCCTTTACTTCGGGAGGTATGTTCAACTACATCATGCAATCGACGCAGATTTTTTTCCTTACAAGTACGCAGTATCAAATTTGGCTTATCGGTGTAGCAAGGGTGCTGGGGGAAACGAATTATTCGTACAGGCTTACTTTGAAGTAGAAACTTGGCTTTATGACGATGCGAAGGCAGAAGAAGCTAGAAATGATCAAATTACTGATGATGAGCTAAAGCAGAGGAGGATTGTCATTGGTGACTGCGCTACTGGAATTGAGTCATGGGTCGTTTGGAAAGTGCGCTTGCCTTTGGGTTTGGTTGCCAACGTTGGTGATTACATCGAGGCAATCGCAGGCGCATATGAAGCGCCTCGTTCTATAGGCCCTCTATCATTAGCGATACGAAAAGTGCCGAGACCGCCGGATGCAGATTTCATTGCCAGCAAAGGCCGCGGTGACTTTATGTCAACTCAAGGAAATCCTACTCCGTACAAAGTGAGCTGTGAAGCACAGGCCCATCCTTATTCGAGTCATTAAGTGACGCAGCTTATAGCGTACATTCTTTGGTTTTCGGCCTCTAGGTTGCTTTGACTGCTTAGTGTTGAAAGCACGCATTCATAAATAACAAAATTAGCATCTGGTTTGATAGGAGTTTTAAATGAGCGACACTCTTGAAAGCCTGCGCCGCAAGATTGATGGTGCGACCGAACTCGATTCGGTGGTGCGCACGATGAAGGCGCTGGCCGCGTCCAGCATCGTGCAATACGAGCGCGCGGTGCATTCGCTGGACGATTATTACCGCACGGTGGAACTGGGTTTGATCGCGTGGTTGCACCATACCGGCGCGGCGATCCACAGCGAAGGCGGCGCGCAGAAGAACAAGGGCGCGACCGGCGCGGTGGTGTTCGGCTCGGATCAGGGGCTGGTCGGCCAGTTCAACGAGATTCTCGCGGATTTTGCGGTCGGCAAGCTGGGTGACATGCCGGGCGGCAAGCATATCTTTGCGGTCGGCGAGCGAGCGCAGGGATACCTGAATGACGCGGCCTTGCCGGTAACAGGCAACTTCACGGTGCCGAATTCCATCGCGGCGATCACCACGCTGGTAGGGCGCATCCTGATCGAGATCGAAACGCAGCGTGAGCAGGGAAAAATTGCAGAGGTTTACCTGTTCCACAACCGCCCGCTGCCCGGAGCGATGTATGAGCCGGTGATGCAGCGGCTGTTGCCGCTGGACGATGCGTGGCAACACGGCTTGTCCAGGCTGGTCTGGCCGACGGAAAATCTGCCCGAAGTCATGGACGGAGGCGAGGCCACGCTGCAGGCATTGATACGCGAATATCTTTTCATCTCGCTGTTCCGTGCCTGCGCCGAATCGCTGGCGAGCGAGAATGCCAGCCGCCTCGCCGCGATGCAGCGCGCCGAGAAAAATATCGACGAACTGCTGGAGAATCTGAACCAGACGTTTCATCGCCAGCGCCAGAGTACGATAGACGAGGAGCTGTTCGACGTGATCTCAGGCTTCGAGGCGATGAAAGGTTGAGCTGCACATTGCAGGATACAGCAGGTAATATGAAAAAAATCCCGGCCGAATCATCGGCTCAACCAACCGGCGCATGGCAGGATTGCATGCGACTGCATGAGGCTGTCAGCAACGATTTATATGACGAATAACCTGACCGGATTTATCGTGCTCGTGGCCACACTGGGCATCTCTGCGCAATGGCTGGCATGGCGTTTTCACCTGCCCGCGATCCTGCTGCTGTCCATTGCCGGTCTGGCGGTCGGCCCGTGGCTGGGATGGATCAATCCCGGCGCACAACTCGGCACGATGCTGAACCCGCTGGTCGGCGTACTGGTCGCCATCATCCTGTTTGAAGGCGGGATGAACCTCAGGTTCCACGAGCTCAAGGAAGCCGGACCCGGCGTAATGCGACTGGGTACCGCAGGTGTTGGGATCACCTTTTTGCTGGGCAGCATGGCCGCGCATTACGTGGGCGGACTTTCCTGGCCGGTCGCCGTGCTGTTCGGTGCCATCATCGTCGTCACCGGACCCACGGTGATCATGCCCATGTTGCGCCAGGCCAGGCTCAAGCAACGTCCCGCCTCGTTGCTGAAATGGGAGGGGATCATCAATGATCCCACCGGCGCATTATTGGCGGTACTGGTGTTCGAGTATTTTTCCTATCTGGGGTCGGGTGCGGCGTTCATGCAGGTGCTGAGCGGACTGGGTATCGCGATCAGCGCGGCAACAGCCCTCGGGGTCGGTGGCGGCTATTTGCTGGGCAAAGCTTTCAGCCGGGACTATGTGCCCGAGTTTCTGAAAGCACCGGTCACGCTGGGTTATGTACTGCTTTGCTACGGCCTGGCCAACCAGGCACAGCATGAAGCCGGACTGCTTGCGACCACGCTGCTCGGCATGACTCTGGGCAACATGCAGTTGCGCAGCATTGATGAGTTGCGGCGACTCAAGGAATACGTGTCGATACTGTTGGTGTCCGCTATATTCGTGATCCTGACGGCCAACCTGGACCCGCATATCCTGACCCGGCTGAACTGGCGCAGTGCGGTACTGATCGCGCTGGTTGTGTTTGCGGTGCGCCCGGTGTCGGTGCTGTTATCCACCGTGGGACTGGGTATGGATTGGCGCGAACGCTTGTTGCTTGCCTGGATCGCGCCGCGCGGGGTGGTTGCGGTCACGGTTGCAGGCGTGTTCGCTGCAAGCATGAGCGAACAGGGCTATGCGGGAGCCGACCTGCTGCTGCCCTTGATCGTCTCGCTGGTGCTGGTTACCGTCGTGCTGCATGGTTCAACTATAGGCTGGCTGGCGCGCCGCCTGGGATTGGCCGCTGCCGGCCAGAACGGCATTCTGATCGTCGGCGCTTCCAACTGGAGTACCGACTTCGCCATCCAACTCAAGGAAATGAAGATAACGGTGCTGATCGCCGATTCCAGCTGGTACAACATGAGCCGGGCGCGCCTGTCGGGGATACGCACCCACTATGGAGAGATCCTTTCCGAGCATGCCGAGATGGAATTGGATCTCAGCGACATGGGGTTCCTGCTGGCCACCACTTCCAACGATGCCTACAATGCCTTTGTTTGTACGCGGTTTGCGCCTGATTTCGGGCACAATCAGGTGTTTCAGCTGCCCATGCACAGTGCTCCCGAACAGGAGAATAAAAGTATCAAGCTGGCGAATCGCGGCTTATTCGCGATGGCTCCGGTGGCAACCAACGAAGAACTGGAGCGGCGGCATTATCGAAAGTGGAAATTCAAAAAAACCCACTTCACCAAGACGTTCTCATTTGAAAATCATCTCAAAATAGAATCTGCCGATGCCCTGCCTGTGCTGCTGCTACGCCCCGATGGAAAAATATTATTTCACTCCGAGGAATTTCCGCTGGAGCCCGAGGAGGATGACGTGCTGCTGAGTTATGTACCGCCGCCATCCGAACAATAACAATCCAAGGAGAATAGCCAGATGAAAATCAATATCAAGGATTTTTGCGTACCAGCAGGGAAAAAGATCAAACTGGACAAGTGGCCGACGCATGTAAAACCGGTATACAAATCGAAGAAGCAATACAAGGCGATGCTCGAAAAGCAGGTCGAGGAACTGAGCGAGCAACAACAGCTCCACTACGCGTCCGACAGCTACGCAGTGCTGTTGATATTCCAGGCGATGGACGCAGCCGGCAAGGACGGCGCGATCAAGCACGTGATGTCCGGCATCAACCCGCAAGGCTGCCAGGTGTTCAGTTTCAAGCACCCGAGCGCTACCGAGCTGGAGCATGATTTTTTGTGGCGTACCACGCAGGCCCTGCCGGAACGGGGACACATCGGTATCTTCAATCGTTCCTATTACGAAGAGGTGCTGATCGTGCGCGTGCATCCCGAGATACTAAAGGCGCAGGGAATACCGGACGGTTTGGTGAATGAGCAGACCATCTGGCCGCAGCGTTATCAATCAATCGTGGACTTGGAGGAGCACCTGCACCGCAACGGCACGCGCATCGTCAAGTTCTTCCTGCACCTTTCCGAAGAAGAGCAGCGCAAGCGCTTCCTGGAGCGCATCGACGATCCGGACAAGAACTGGAAGTTCAGCCTGGCGGATATGACCGAGCGAAAATTCTGGAACCAGTACATGCTGGCCTACGAAGAATGCCTGAGTGCGACCAGCACCGCCAATTCGCCGTGGTACGTGGTTCCCGCCGATGACAAGGAAAATGCGCGGCTGATCATTTCCGAGATCGTGCTCGAAACATTCCGGTCACTCAAGCTGGCATATCCCGAGCCCACCAAAGCACACCGCAAGGAATTGCAGGTTATCCGCAAACAGTTGGCGAAATAATATTCGTTGAAGAGGCGCAGCCATGAAAATGCCAATTAATAAAGCCGGAAGAAACGCGGCCCAGCAGGGTCGCATGGTTCAGAAACAGGCATCCCTGGATTTTCTGGATCCGGCACACGAATGGCGGCGAATTTTTGCGGAGATATGGGGCACGTTCCTGCTGGTTCTCGTTGCCGCGGGGGGCGGGGTCGTGGCGGCCAAGAGCGGCGGTGCAGTCACGCTGCCCATGCAGGTGGTCGCTCCGGGATTGATGGTGATGGCTATCATCTACTTCATGGGCACGGTCAGCGGCGCGCATCTTAATCCTGCCGTGACCCTGGCATTTGCGGTACGGCGAAATTTCCCGTGGCAACGGGTGCCGGGGTATGTGCTTGCACAGCTGTTCGGCGGGGTCACTGCGGCATTGTTTCTGCATGAGATGTTTGGCAATGCCGGCGCGCTGGGTGCAACCGTTCCGGGCAATGGAATCAGTAACGGGACGGCGTTGGCGATGGAGGTGGTGCTGACAGCCGGGCTGGTAAACACGATTTTGGGAACGGCCTCGGGAGCGCGCAACATCGGCACCAACGGTGCCATCGCGGTGGGCGGATACATTGCTTTGGCGGGTCTGTGGGCGGCGCCGATCAGCGGCGCGTCGATGAATCCGGTCCGGTCATTTGCGCCCGATCTGGTGCGCGGCGATCTGGGTACGACATGGATATACATCGTCGGGCCGGTGCTGGGGGCTCTGATAGGTGTTGCTTTCGAGTGGATACTCAAGGGAAAACCCACCGCTGCGGGAGCGATTGCTGCGCAGGGTACACTCGATGACGATGACTCGGGGAATCCGGGAAGCGGAGAGTAACGGCGTGGTGGAGGTGATCAGGATCGAACTGACGGCCTTCTAGCTGAAAGCCCAACATTCACTAGCGGCAACCTTGGACCAAATCAATGGGTGCACTCACAACCGAAGGTAATGTCATCACGCAATGCTTACAACGGCGGGGTGCGCGCCATATTGCGCGAAATGTCTGCGTTGTTGCGGGTATAGCGGAATGAACTCAAAGAAATTTACTAGGAAGCAACAATTATTTAAATATTGCAACCCTACTCTGTTATTGTCGATATTGCGTTTAAGATCAATGCCAGCGGAATTTCAATGTAGAAAATGCATTACGTTACATGTACAACGCAATATCGTTCTATACAGTACCTCCTCTATACACACACTATGAAGGTTGTGGTACTTGTCGCAAAAATAATAATGGGTGGCAATTCAATGAAGCATCAATCAATAATGTGAATTATTGCTTACCCAAGCGGCCGCAACCGAATACGGACATGTAACTAGCAATAGTTAACTCAGGGAAAAAACAAAATGTACAAGATATTCATATTGATTTCATTACTCTCTATGGCTGGTTGTGCACACACGATTGTTATTAGCCCTGATCTTTCTAAGATTGAACGTGACAGAGGTACGCAACCCATTCAAAAAAATGTTGGTTACTATATTTTGGGTGATCGTGAAAAGGAAGTCGTGACCCCAGGCGGAGGTGGTGATAAGGTCAGTTACAAACCCTACAAGGATATTGAACCGGGATTTCACAAAATGCTGAGCAATGTCTTTAGAAATGTTTATGCGCTCAAGTCTGATAAGGATGTGGAAATAAGTGGAAAGGACCTTAGTTACATCATTTCACTGGAAGTCACGACCAATTCATCTTCTCCCAGTTTGCTGACTTGGCCGCCAACAATATTCGATGTTACCTTGAACTGTAATATCGAGGATGAGACAGGTAAGGCTTTAACAAGCCTAACGGCCACTGGTGATGGGCGTGCTGAATTTAGTGAATTCATGTCAGACCATGCTCTTGCTGGTAAACGCGCTTCGCAAGATGCTTTGATAAAAATGCAGAGAGCATTTATAGATTCATCGGTGCTAAAGGATAGTTCTTCAAAAATCGAAGCATCAAAATACCAAGTACTTCAACAGAGCGAAGCGCCGCATCTTCAAGCTGCTACTGGGCCCATAACACATTCCTCTGTTGCTCAAACTAGCGAGCAGAGGCTTAAGAAGTTAAAGCGGCTTTATGACGCCGGTCTAATTAGCAAGGAAATATATATTGAGCAGCAGAAGGCGGTTTTTGCTAATCCATAAGATCAGTTAACAGGCATATTGATGATGCCCGAATGTTTAGTCTTAGTTTTATGCTGTGCTGCGTTCGCCTTGTACTTGTGTTCGTAGACTTTGTTGTTATGTATTTATTTAAGGAGAAATTTGTGAAGAAAATTGTAATAGTTGCATTGTTGTCTGCATTTGCCGCTACACCAGCTTTAGCCGATAACACAGGCAGGTTTTATGTGGCGGGTGACCTGGGGCCGGTAAGTTTAAGCAATACTACTGTTCCGCCCGTTGGCAGCTATACTGCCACAACCTTTCAAAATCCAAACATGATCCGCATTGCTGGCGGCTACCACTTCAGCCCAATGATGGCAGTGGAAATCGGGTACGCAAAGTTCGGTGATTCCACGATAAGCTATCCGGGTATTGGTGATGCAACCTTGGCTATGCATTCATTCCAAGTAGCTGCCGTTGGTACATTTCCGTTAAATCCCCAATTTGATTTGATTGGTAAATTAGGTTTTTCAAACAACACTGAGAAGTTGACTGGAACAGGTGGCTTTGCCAATATAAATACAAGTGAATCCAAGACCGATTTATTGATTGGCATAGGCGCGCAATATAACGTGACTTCGCAGGTTGGCATCCGTGCTCAATTAGAAAGATTTGGCAAATATGATAGTTTCTCAAGCCCTGTTAGAGCATCTGTATTATCTGTGGGTGTTGCATACACCTTCTAGATAGGCGGACAAATTTGGTTTAATCAAAAGCCAAGTTCGCTTGGCTTTTTTATTGGTGTGATAGCTTGTACTGTTGCGGGAACAACAGGATGGTTTAACACAAGCGAACATAGCGACCTATGTCTTTACGGGATCATTCCGGTGACAGGTGCTGAAGCTTTGCAATTGTTAATGTTTGACCAGAATTTATCGATCAAGCCGACTAAACGATGCAAGCCTTTTTATATGGTGGAGGTGATCAGGATCGAACTGACGGCCTTCTGATTGCGAACCAGAAACACAGAGTATTTTAAGTGGTTAATATTTAATGTTATTTTCTGTTCTGATGATGTATCATTAGAAACATTATTAGAAACTATAGCAGAAGGCGGGGCGGTGATGGCATCGAATATCTATGAGCGGGAGAAGTTTTTTGAAGTAAAGCTGATGATTAAGGGCGTGAAAATCAATCGCAGCTATGCATTTTCGAACAAAAAAGAAAAGCGTCAAGCTGAAATCGATGCTTTGACTTTCAAGAAAGACACTATAGAAAGCTTTGAGATATATGGCGTCGCCGTGGATTTCAATCCAAAAATAGTTAAGTTTATAAAGCTTGTCGAGCTTTACGAACGCGATAAAATTAAAGCAGAGAAGAGCAAAGCAAAGACTGAAAACTTGCTAAAACTAGCTAAAGAGCGGTTCCCTGATTTGATGAATACAATGCTGATTGACTTAACAGTAAAAAACTTCATAGAAGTTAAAGAGTGGTTGTTGAAAAATGGATATTCTGACGCTACTGTTAATCATTATCTAACGCAATTTTCGGGTGTGTTGATCTATGCGAAAACTTGCGGCTTTAACATCGAAAACTTTACGAAAGGATTACAGATTGAGCTGGACAATGAACTACAAGAGATTGTAAGTCGTGATGAGTTAAAGATGATTGTTGATGAGTTGCATAACGAAAGAACGAAGCTTGCAATACAATTTTTATTTTATACGGCTTGTCGAAGAAGTGAAGTCGTAAAAATGAAGTTTGAAGACATAGACTTTAAGCAAAAGACACTTGCATTGAGAGATACAAAAAACGGCAAATCGCATAATGTCGTTCTAAATAACAGTTGCATAACTATTCTTGAAAGACTGAAAGAGTTAGACGGTGGCAAAGGCTATGTATTCAAATCGTATGAAACAGGGCTTGATAAGCCCGTGCATATTGATTGCTGGACGAGGGCCTGGCGAAGAGCCGTAAAGCGCTTGTGTAAGCGCACAGAAGATAAGAAGTGGCTTCGTAAGAAGCTTCATACCTTGCGACATAGCCGAATAACCGAATATGCCGCAAAAGTGCCAAATACTATCGTCTTGCAAGACATTACTGGACATAAAGACCTGCGCTCACTTTCGCGTTATTCACACACTACCAACGAAACAAAGCGCGATCAGTTGGGCGAACTTGCCGAAGAATAGGAGAAAGAAATGAATATAGATAATAGGCCGAAGTGGAAGCCGACACCTGAAAGTCCAGTTTACGACTTGAAAAAAGAGCTGGCAAAATTGGGGCCGAGGGGGATGTTAAAAGAAGCTCCTCCCCCTAAGCCCCATCGGTTAAAGTGGGATGAAATCGCAATGTTTCAATCTTGTATTAGAGTAAAAGGCTGGGATGGAGTGCTGCAAATGATTTTATCTAATCCTGGGGGCTTGAGATTTTTCTGGCCTTATATTAACCAGTCGCAGCGGGATGATGTGGTGGCGTTCGTAATGTGGGAGAAAACTCAATATGACGCTAGGGCGAGATGGTAAAGAGAAAAGTGAATTCACCAGCTTGTTCAAAAAGTTGAACAAGCTGGTGAAAAATGAAAATACAAATAGCATAAATCCTTAGTGGTTCAAAAAGTTGAACATTCCGATAAATGAAAATCAATAAAAAAGCCAAGCGAACTTGGCTTTTTCTTCAACTCAAACCTTCGTGTTTAAAACGTGTAAGCAACACCTAAAGTAAATGCAGTTGCCTTAATAGGGCTCGTGTCATTAGTAAACTTACCGAAACTCTCATATTGAGCACGGATGCTGGTCTGGGAGGACACATTATATTGCGCGCCTATGCCGATCAATAAATCAGTCTTTGAATTGCTTGCATTAATAGCGGCAAAACCACCCGTTCCAGTCAAGTCCGCAGTGTTGTTCGAAAAACCTAATTTACCGATCAAATCAAACTGAGGATTAAGCGGATAAGTGCCAACGGCAGCCACTTGGACTGAGTGCATTCCTAGCGTTACATCACCAATACCTGCGTAGCTTATTGTGGAATCACCAAACTTCGTATAGCCAATTTCTGCTGCCAACATTGGGCTGAAATGATAGCCGCCAGCGATAGTAAACGTGTTGGGATTTGCAAAGGTAGTTGCTGCAAAGGAGCCTGCGGCTGGAACAGTTGTATTGCTATAACTTGCATGTCCTAGGTCGGCTGCTATATAAAACTTACCTGTGTTATCAGCCAATGCTGGGGTAGCGATACATGCGGACAACAGCGCAACGAGTGCAATCTTCTTCATCTATATTTCTCCTTAAGTTTACAAACAACAATAACCAGTCGCATTCTATGCTTAATCCTAATGCTTGACTGATGTATTCTTTTCTATCTGCACGCTGCAAAGTGCGCTTTGTGCCTCTAGTTTAAGCTTGAAGGCACGCTCTCGACCACGCGAAAATCCAAACAGACCACCAACAACCATACCGATGATTGCACCAAGACCAATGCTGGTCGATTTAAGGGCTTCAAAAGATAATGCCCCCGCGATCGCGCCAACAATGACACCTAAAAACGTGGATGTGAAGATAATGGATGCCGCTTGGCTGTAGAGGCGCTCAGCAAACTCCTGAATCACGCTCGCATCATATATAACTGTCTTTTTTGCCATGATTATTTAACGAGGGGGGACGTGCCAAAATCATGAGGCAAAGGGAAGTCCATTGGCTGAACCCATACCTGGCCACGATCCACAATGTAAACGCCGTCTTCACCCGCTCTAAGATTAAATTGGCTAATTTTATCTAAATGCAAGAAGCCGTTGTCTGCTGGTTGGACAATCTCAACCTTTTCGCCCTTTTCCTTGGTGATGAACTTAACCCTGACGCCGACTGCATTCACGCTTGCCAGTGGCCCAACCAATGACGCACCGAGCGTGTTGTATATGTTTTGTGGTTCAACGGATGTCACGGTGACATCCCATTTTTTAACCATATTGGGATTTTTAGCGTAGTTGTAGCCGGTCGTTGTGCAACCCCCAAAACCAAGCAATAAAATAAAACCTGCGACAGCGGTAAATACACGTTGAAATCTCATCTCGCCCCCTAATTAAGTTAATCGAATACCACAGCACCTAGTTTTTACTATACTTGACCGCTAGTAAAAGAGCCACTTTTTTGTGCTTATGAAAATGTTGATTTGTAAGCGAGATTTGCAATCTGCTGACACTTTGCTGACACGCTCGAAATTCTCGCAATGCCAATAGCGGCGGGGACTTTGAGCGCTTTGCTTGTAAAACATACCCCCCCCCACCCCCGGACATTTCAAATGGAGAGATAAATCGAACCAAAGGCTTATGCGTATTAGCCTTAAAAGAGTTCGTAAGAAAATCAAAATATGCGCTGATAATATTTTCACTTTGTCAGCAAAACAGTATTGACAAGCCCGGAAATTAGTATTTATTGGATTGTGAAACTTCAACTAATAAATAAGGGGCTATGATGAAAATAAAAAGGGACAAAATAAAAGATCAGGCGCGTTCAATTGTTCTCGATTACATAATGACAAAAGAAAATGTTGACTATGAAATACAAAATCTAATACCGAAGCTCTACGATACAAAAAAGCAAAACTTGCTGGGGTTAACTTATCAAGCATTCAGAAAAGAAACGAACATACCAGAATCAATCCCGATTTTTAGTCTCTTCTCTTATCTGGCAAATCATCTCGTTAAAAACGAGGTGGTTTGGACAATCCCCAACATTCTAAAAGATCAAAGAGCCAACCTTTGGATTATCAATCTTGCGCCTTCAGGCGCGAGTAAAACATACAGTCTGAATTTGATTGATGAATGTATACCAACGGACGAAAATGGCGAGAAAAAGGTATCTAGAAATTTTGAACATTGCTCTGGCGCAAAAGCGTTTATCAATGAAATAAAGGATAAGAACAATGGCTTTTATGTGGTTGATGAAGCCGCTAAAACACTAGCAGCAATCGAAACGCCAGGCCATCCTTTATCTGATACAAAAGAACTTTACTTAAAAGCGTATGACGGACAGCGATTAAGCAGAAAAAATGCAGAAGAGGAGATTGTTGTTGAAAATCCGTGTATCACCATTCTTTGGTTAAATACGATCCAAAACTTCATTGATAAAATCAGCTATGAAAGCTTGGCAGATGGATTTGCACAGCGATTTTTATATGTTCTAACAGAAAGAGACTTTAAGCGCTGTGCTGGTGATTATCCGATTTACAGCAAAGAAAACATTCTAAATTCGATGCAAAGTGAAATGACCGCAGTATTTAATCAAGAACTCTATAAAGAGTATATCGTTAATGAAGATGTTCTTGAAATGTATAAAGATGCGTTCAAGCGGCTATGGGGTGAAATGAAACTATGTGAATCATTTTTCAGGAGAGTTATGTTCAAGGCGTTTACATACTCAATTATTTACCATTTGCTGTTGAAGAAAGAAGGCAATGTATTAGATCGTGAAGATTTGGAGTATGCGTTAAGAGTATTCTTTTATTGAATGCGGCAGTTAATGAAGAAGGTAAAACGTGCGCTATAACATCAGAGAAGACATTTCAAAATAAGGCTTATTTAGGGCAAATCGGGCAAAGCGTTTTATACAATCATCTGAAAAAATGCGGACACAATATTGAGTTAGTTGAAGAACTCGCCGAAGGGACTAATACAAAATTTAAAGTAGCTCGTTTCAATGGTATTGACGCAACGGCAAGAGAGCGTTTTTCAAAACGAACAACACAAATTGAAGGCAAGGTAAAAGAATACGCAGACAAGGACGGGGCAAGTTATGAAGACACTTACAACGCGAAGACAAAAAAGAAAGCATCCTTGGCAACTCGTAAAGAAAAAAAAGAGCCACCGCTTGAAGAACTAGAAGCAGGATGGAAAAAGGATGTAGCAGAATGCGGGATTACTTTAGAGACAATTCAAAATCACAAAGCGCTTGAACCAGAGAAAACACCCGACACAATTTCTCTTACTGAACAGTTTTTGAATGAAGTCAATGAGAATAAGGGTATTTTGACAGATACCGACTTACGCGCCTTTATTTGTAGAGAGCTCGCTCACAAAAGCTTAGACGAAATCAAAAAAGGAGTTGATGAAGCGTTATCGCACCCAGAGCTCGTCAATATGGGGATTATGAATGATAACAACAGAAACACGGTATACACAACACAGACGATGTTAAGGATAGAGCGCGAAGCGATAAGAGCACTTGATACACTTCACAAAGACACACAACACCGCTTAAGCGATGAGGCAGTTGAAAAAGCCGCTGATACCTTCGCCAAAAGTAAAGGCGGCTATACGCTTACAGAAGATCAAATGAGAGCGTTAAAACATATTACAAGAGGAACGGCGACTGCAAATCTTGAGGGTATAGCAGGGGCGGGTAAGTCTGTATCAATGCGCGTAGCGAATAACGCCTGGACAAGTGCAGGATTTAAAGTTTTCGGATTAGCGATGGCTGGTAAAGCAGCCGATGTTTTACAAGAAAGCAGCGGTATTAACTCGCAAACGGTAAAGCGTTTTTTGATAGAAGTTGAGAATGGGAAAATAAAACTTGATAATAAAAGCATAATTTGCGTTGATGAAGCCGCGATGCTTGCAACACCGGATTACGCCAAAATTATTGGATATGCCGAAAAAAACGGGTGCAAGCTCGTTAATATCGGAGACTTAAAGCAGTCAAGAGCTATCGGTGCAGGCGGTATCTTTAAGCACTCAATAGATACATACGGCAGAGAGTTTTTATCCGAAAACTGGAGACAGAAAAATGCAAAGACCGGGACGGTTGAAGACCTTAAGCATTTGCGGGACGGTAAAGTAAAAGATTATCTGGATGGATTAAGAGCAACAAACTCGCTCGTAGTTGATGATGATGTGCCAAAGTTAATTGATAAACTTGTAAAAGAATGGTCGGATGACAAGCGCGAAACTTCAGAAAAGCTCGTTATGTCAGAGATGAATAAATATACGCAAATTCTTAACGAAAGGTTGAGAAATGAGCTCGTTAAATCGGGACAAGTAGAAGAAGGTAAGTTATTTGAAATGCAAAACAAAGACGACCAAATAGTAGAAAAGCGGCTTGCGTTAAACGACAGGATTATGTTTTTAGAAAATACAACACGAAAACATTGCGTGAGAGACGAAGACGACAAAATTGTGAGCGTAAAAAATGGTAATAGCGGAAAAGTGATTGCTATTGAAAAAGAGAAGCTAACCGTAAAAATGGATAACGGTAAGACCGTGAGTTTTGATACTAAAACATATAACCGTTTTGATTATGCATACGCTCGCACAGTCAGTAAGTCTCAAGGAGACGGAGAAAATGCAGCTTATAAACTAGAGCTAAATTCAGATCGAAACTCAAGCTATGTAGGCTCAACTCGACACAAACAAAAATTAACAGTATTCACAACGAATGAAAATATTGAGCGATTAGAACGCTCGCAATTTCGTTATGATGAGTTGATAAGTAAGACAGTAGATCGTCAAAATGTAGAGAAGCTTAATGTCAAAAATGCGGTTGAAGTTAAAGCGGTTGAGCCAGTTAAGGCGGTTGAAGTGGTTGATAGCGAAAAATCAAAACCACAAATGAGAAAAGAACCAGTCGAAAACCAAATCCAAAAGCCAATAGAGCCGGAGGCATTGAGCTCGCTATCCAGGCTTGCCGCGATAGCTCGCAGTCCAGTGGAGGCGGCGAAGCCATTACAACAGCCAATGATGAGGCCGAAGATTGTTGAAGAAGTAAAGCCCACGCAAAAGCCGAAAATCGAACTTGATATTAGAGAACTAATAAAGATAGGCGCGAACGACGATATACGAAAAATGCTTGAAGCGGGTTATAACCCCAACGATGCCGACGAAAACGGTAATACAGCATTACACCACGCCGCCGCAGCGGGGCAGGTGGGGACATACAAGCTTTTGATTGAACAAGGCGCAGACAAGGACTTGTTGAACCACAAGTCAGAGTGGGCGCGTGAGCTATTACCGCCAGGAATAAAAATAGATGGGGGTATGGCTGGTAGGGCGCCATCGGCACCAGCTTTGCGACCCCCAGGTATGTCTCGCGGTCGCTAATGCAGCAAACCCCTTTATTTGATATATTGCGCTTTAGCGGCCTTTCATTGCCGTTAAAGTCTCATTCGGTTTTATATCAAATAAGGGGATTGCAAATGGCAACAGCAAAGAAAAAAGCACCAGTGAAGAAAGTTGAAGAAAAAAACTATCTCTCAGCAGCAGCCGCCGCAGCGAAGGAAAAGCTCGAAGCAGCCGCCGCCGAATATGAAAAGATTATTTCAAATGAAAAAGCAGAAGTTATAAAAGCTATCAAGGCACAAGTCAAAGCTTACGGCATCGAAGCGAAGCATGTATTCGGTAGTGCTGCATCAACAGACAGTTCAAACCATAAATATTTTGATCCAAAAACTGGCAATAGCTGGTCGGGCAAAGGCAGTCGTGCAAAAGAGCCATTTCAGAGCATTAGAAATAAGCCAGAAGAGCTAAAAAAATATTTAGTCGAAAAAAAAAGTTAAGTCTTGATCGGGTTATTGAAGAAGATAGGGGGCTTGGGTTTTCAGTCAAAAACCCAGGCACAGGCGAAATCTGGGATGGGATGGTAAAACACAGACGATTAGCAAGTTTTGATAAAAAAGGGATTGAGAGCAGTTCAATGACACTACCCGACGATCCCAAATTTACAATGCCCGAATGGTTTTTGCATATGCAATGGGCATATGTTGATGAGCATTCAAAACAAGCAAAAGCAGCGGGAGCGGGGGAGTATAAAAAAGGCTATAACTACAAAAAAGTCTGCGATGAATTCGCGGAAAGTGTCAAAGTAAAGGATAAATAATGAAAGCAGAACTTACGGTAGAAATGGATAATGCAGCATTCGAAGACAATCCTTTTGAGCTCTCTAGAATATTAAGAGAGCTAGCTGATACTCTTGAAAATGACGAAATAAAAGCAGGTAAAAGTTTTGCTCTTCGGGACTTGAACGGTAACAAAGTTGGCGTTTTAAAATTTAACGATTAATAATGTCGGTATGGGGGGGTAGCTCAGTTGGGAGAGCGCTTGGTTCGCAATCAAGAGGTCGTGAGTTCGATCCTCATCCTCTCCACCAGTTCTACATTGAAATGAAGTCGCCGGGAGGGTATGTCTTATCCTCCAAAACGCTCTCTAAATCGGCGCGATGAGCGCGTTCAAGACGCTCTATTGCGTCAAGCATCAAACCCGCCGCGTGTCGTTGAAATCCCGCGCTATTCTTTGGCCTTCCCACTGTGCGCGTTGGTTTCTCTTCTTCAAACGACTTGCCCTCAAGCTCATCAAGATACCTTGCAAGGACTTGTTTCGATACCCGCACATTACCCCCGATTTTGAGCACTTGAAAGGGCATACGGCCTTGCGAGCACATATTGCGCAAAGTCCCCTTAGCAGTGTCAATGACGCTTGCGACTTCATCTATCGTAAGCACTTCGCGGGGTGGTGGCGCTACCTTGTCCAGGCGTTCAAGTGTTGAGTTCATTAGAAACTTTCTTAGAAATAAATCGAAAAAATGGCAGGTTTTATAGTGATTTATCGGGAACTAGCGTTAATAGTAAACCTAAAATAATCAAATACCTACCGCTACGACAAGGGGTGAGCGTTCGATTGCGAACCAGACGCTCTCCCAACTGAGCTACACCCCCACTGCAGCGAGATGCTAAACAGAAACCTGTGGTTTGGAAAGGGGCAGCCCGCTCTTTTGATAGAAATCGTCCAGATCACTCAGGTCGTCGAACACGCCGGCAGCGCCTGAAAAATCCTGGTTTCGGGTGTAGTGATTGAGCGTCACGAAAGTTTTGATCCCGGCAGCGAGGCTGGAACGCAGTCCGTTTTCGGAATCTTCCAGGGCAATGCATTCTGATGCAGGCAAGCCCATTTTCTCCAACACCCAGAAATATATGTCAGGTGCGGGCTTCTTGTGCGGCACGATGTCGCCGCAACCATTTGCCGCAAAATAACTTCCCCAATCCTTGCCCAGTCCGACTTCCAGAAGGGCGGTCACATTTTCCGGGGTGGTGGTGGTCGCGATGGCGAGCATAATGCCCGCTTCGTGCGCTTCGTGGATAAAGCGTTTGATACCGGGGCGCAAAGGGATATGCCCTTCACCCAGCATGTTGGTGTAATAACCGGTCTTTACCGCATGCAGGTTTTTTACAAAGTTCTCGAAATCGGCCGGCTTGTTGTAGCCGGTCAGGAACTGGTCGACATAGTATTTGATGCGCTCCTTGCCGCCGGTCACCTTGAGCAGCTTGTTATACAGCGCGACATCCCAATTCCAGTCCAGGCCGCTTTCCGCGAAAGCCTTGTTGAACGATTTGCGGTGTCCGTCTTCGGTATCGGCGAGGGTGCCGTCCACGTCGAAAATAATGGCTTTAATATTCATCTTGATTTACGAAATTTGATTTGTGAAAAAATAACATGGCCGTTCAAAGCCGGCTTTAGCGCATGCCGGGCAGTTTTCCGGCCATCCCGCGCATCAGTTTGGCCATGCCGCCGCCCTTGCCGAGCATCTTCATCATCTTCTGCATCTGCTCGAACTGATTGAGCAACTGGTTGACGTGCATCACCTGTACGCCCGCACCCATCGCGATGCGGCGTTTGCGCGAGGCCTTGATGAGTTCCGGCTTGCTGCGCTCGAACGGCGTCATCGAGTTGATGATGCCCTCGGTGCGCACTATCTGCTTCTCATCCACCTTGCTGCCCGCAGCGGCCTGCGAGAGCTGTGCGGGCAGTTTGTCCATCATTGCCGACATGCCGCCCATCTTGCGCATTTGCACGATTTGCATCTTGAAGTCGTTGAGGTCGAAACCTTTGCCGCTCTGCATCTTCTTGGCGAGCTTTTCGGCTGCACCGTGATCGACTTCGCGCTGTGCCTCTTCGATCAGTGACAGTACATCTCCCATGCCGAGCACGCGCGAGGCCATCCGCTCCGGGTGGAAGGCTTCCAAACCGCCGGGCTTTTCGCTGACGCCGACGAACTTGATCGGCTTGCCGGTAACCTGTCGCACCGACAGCGCCGCACCGCCGCGCGCGTCACCATCCAGTTTGGTCAGGATGATGCCGGTCAGCGGCAATGCATCGCCGAAGGCCTTGGCAGTGTTTACCGCATCCTGTCCGGTCATCGCATCCACGACGAACAGGGTCTCGATCGGCTTCAGTGCTGCGTGCAGTTGTTGTATCTCTTCCATCATCGCGGCATCGATGGCCAACCGGCCGGCGGTATCGACGATCAGCACATCGTGATAATGCCTGCGCGCGTGGTCCAGGGCCGCCAATGCGATGTCCCGGGGTTTCTGGCTGATGTCCGAGGAAAAAAAATCGATCTCAAGCTGTTTGGCCAGTGTGCGCAATTGCTCGATCGCAGCCGGCCGGTAGATGTCGCAACTGACCAGCAATACTTTTTTCTTGTGTTGATCGCGCAGCAACTTGGCCAGCTTGCCGCTGCTGGTGGTTTTGCCCGCACCCTGCAGGCCGGCCATCAAAATCACGGCGGGTGGCGTGGTGGCGAGATTGAGCGCATCGTTGTGCTCGCCCATCAGCCTGGTGAGTTCGCGATGCACCACGCCTACCAGCGCCTGGCCCGGATTCAGGTTGCCGATCACCTCTTGGCCGAGCGCGGATTGTTTCACCTGGGCAATGAATTCCTTGACGACCGGCAGCGCGACGTCGGCTTCGAGCAGCGCCATGCGCACCTCGCGCAAGGCATCCTGAATGTTGCTCTCGGTCAGGCGAGCCTGTCCGCGCAGGTTCTTGATGACACCGGAGAGGCGTTGGGTTAGATTTTCCAGCATGATAGGTTTGCAAGAGTTGGTGTAGAATTAACTCAAGTCTAAAACATCCTGGTAAATAATGTCCAACCTTCTCATTGCGCTGCTTGTCAGTGCAGCCTATTGTGTGCTGGCCGCCTATTTCTGGCGTGCGCAGGCTCGCGGTGAAGAAGATTTGCTGATACGCGGGCCGGTCGGTCATCTGGTATTGATCCCGCTGACCCTGCACGGTTACTTGCTGGTGCAGGGCATTTTCACCGGGGGCGCATTCGATCTGGGCTTGCTGCATGCGCTGTCCGCTATCCTGTGGGTGACCTTGCTGGTGTACTGGGTGGCGCGCTTCTTCTATCCGATTGGCGGGTTGCAGGCACTGGTGTTGCCCATTGCAGCAGTCGCGGTGGTACTGCCGGAACTGTTCCATACGGATCATATTCTGAACAACACCGGTTTGTTTGCATTCAAGGCGCATGTCACGGCCGCCTTGCTTGCTTATAGCCTGTTCACCATCGCCATGCTGCATGCGGTGCTGATCTCTCAGGTGGAAAAGCGGCTGCATCATGCAACCCTGCCGCGCGTATTGCGCAGCCTGCCGCCGCTGATGACCATGGAAACCCTGTTGTTCAGGATGATAGGCATCGGTTTCGTATTGCTGACATTAACGCTGGCATCCGGCATGGTGTTCTCCGAGGAAATTTTCGGCGAACCGTGGCAGTTCAACCACAAGGTACTGTTCGGAATTTTATCCTGGCTGGTATTCGGGGTGCTGCTATGGGGACATCAATTTTACGGCTGGCGCGGGCGAGTTGCGGTGCGCTGGACGGTGGGCGGATTTGTGCTGCTGTTGCTGGCGTATCTGGGCAGCCGGTTCGTCCTGGAAGTATTGCTGCACCGTTAATCAGACCCCGGAATTACTGCGGGTTGCCAGAAGCATACAAAATGTCGTAGAATCCGCGCCCTTTCGCTTGGCTCATAAACTTTATAGGTAGGTTCTCATATGGTAATCATTCGTCTTTCCCGTGGCGGCTCAAAGAACCGCCCGTTTTACAATGTGGTGGTTGCGGATTCGCGCAATCGTCGCGATGGCCGTTTCATCGAGCGCGTTGGCTTCTACAATCCGCTGGTAGCGGAAGGTCAGGAAGCGCTGCGTCTGCAACTGGAACGTGTAACCCACTGGCAGAGCAAGGGCGCGCAATTGAGCGATACCGTTGCCAAGCTGGTCAAGCGCGCCGGTGCCACAGCCGCAGCCTGACGACACCGGCCCCATGGTGATCATGGGGCGTATCGCAGCTGCACACGGCATACGCGGTTGGGTCAAGATTCAGCCGTATACCGAGTACCTTGATAGCCTGCTGGATTACAAGTCCTGGTGGATAGGTCATGAACACGGTCCATGGCGCGAGGTGGAAGTCAAACAGTGTGAAGCACACAACAAGACCTTGGCCGCGCAATTGCCGGACTGTCCGGACCGCACCGCCGCCGAAAAGTTGAAGGGTTTGCTGGTTGCGGTGCCGCGCAGCAGTTTGCCGGAACACAGCAGTGATGAATACTACTGGTCTGATCTGATCGGACTGGCGGTGGTGAATGAAGCGGGGGTGCAACTGGGAACTGTTGCAAACTTGCTGGAAACCGGCGCGAACCAGGTGTTGAGCGTGACGGGCGAAAGCGGGGAGATACTGATCCCGTTTGTAGCGACGGCGATCAGGCAGGTGGATGTAAAGAACAGGGTGATCCGGGTGGATTGGGCGGCGGACTACTGAATATGGTCTTTGACGTCATTACGTTATTCCCGGAGATGTTCGATGCGCTGACGCAATACGGCATCACGCGGCGCGCGGCCGAACAGGGCAGCTATGAGTTGAGGAC
>Ga0307376_10001455_pt1 | contig 25518 bp, 22 predicted proteins | sample TR2MG_FD_202536 | JGI IMG/M metagenome (GOLD analysis project Ga0307376, IMG submission 202536) | Soil microbial communities from Risofladan, Vaasa, Finland - TR-2 | ecosystem: Environmental > Terrestrial > Soil > Coastal area > Acid sulfate soil | place: Finland: Risofladan, Vaasa | collected...
CGCCGATCTCGAGGACGGGCCCGCCGGCGCGCGTCGCCTCCTCGGCGAAGAACAGGATATCCTCGAGGTAGTTGCCGGGGTAGCCATCGTAGAGCTCCGCGATGGGACCGTACTGGGCGGCGGCACCGCCGCCGTACTGGGCGGCCGCGTCGCCGCTAGAATTGGCGCAGGAAGCGCATGTCATTTTCGTAGAGAGTGCGTATGTGCTGGATGCCGAACCGCCGCTGGGCGAGACGCTCGAGCCCGAATCCGAAGGCGAAACCGCTGACCTTGTCGGGGTCGTATCCGCCGGCGATGAGGACGTTGGGATGGACGAGGCCGGAGCCGCCGATCTCCACCCAGCCGCTGTCTTTGCAGAAGCGGCAGCCCTGGGCGTCGCAGAACTCGCAATTGACGGAGAAGTCGGCGCTAGGCTCGGTGAAGGGGAAGAAGTCGGGGCGAAAGCGCACCCGAGTATTGGGGCCGAGGTAGGCGCGGAGGAAGGTGGCGAGGGTCCCCTTGAGATCGGCAAAGGTGACGCCTTCGTCCACGAGCAGGCACTCGAGCTGGTAGAAGATGTCGCTGTGGGTGAGGGTGACGTTCTCCCGGCGGTAGGTACGCCCGGGGACGACGACGCGGGTGGGGGCGGGCGTGCAGCGGCAAGCGGCGAGAGCCTCCTGGGGCGGGCAGCGCCAGTCGAGGGCGCGTACAGGGCAGGACTCGTCGTGCTTTGCCCGCATGGCGCGAACCTGGGCGGGGGAGGTCTGGGTGCGGAGCATCACCTGATCGGTGACGTAGAAGCTATCCTGCTCGTCCATCGCCGGGTGGTCGGGCGGATAGTTGAGAGCGGTCCAGTTGAGGGCGTACCACTCGACCTCGGGGCCCTGGACGGCGGTGTAGCCCATGCCGACGAAGATGTCGAGGATGTGCTCGAGGGCGGTCATGAGGGGATGGCGGTGGCCGACTTCGGGGCCGCGTCCGGGGAGTGTGACGTCGATCGCATCGGCTGCGCGGCCGGCGGCCTCCTCTGCGGCGAACTGCTCCCGGCGGCTCTCGATCGCCGCTTCGATGAGTTGGCGGGAGCGGTTTGCCTCCTTGCCCGCCTGGGGGCGCAGGTCAGCGGGGAGTTGGCCGATGCCGCGGAGCAGGAGGGTAAGCTTCCCCTGTCTGCCGAGGTAGGTGACCCGGACCTGGTCGAGCGCCTGAGGAGTTGCGGCCCCCGCAATCGCTGCAGTCGCTTCCTCTGCCAGTTTGCCGATATCATCGTGCGAGAGTTCAGCCATGTCGTATCCTCACGGGACGATGCTTTCCGTTCTCGGTCCACAAATGACAAAAGCCCACGGCTTCGTAGGGGACGAAAGCCGTGCGCTCCCGCGGTACCACCCGTGTTGGCCGTCACGTTGCCGCATGCCGGCCCACTCTGGGTCCCGGTAACGGGGGACGGACCGTCGCTGCCTAGTGGTCCTGCCGAGGCGAGGCGGGACTTTCAGAGCGCGGCTCCGGGGCGAACTTCGACGGGCTGTTTCCGCGGGGCCCTTTCAGCCTTCGAGGCCTCCTCTCTGTCGGACCGCGGCCCGCCTACTCCTCCCCTTCACAGCCTTTGGCGATGTTGACTTGGGGGATCGTACCACAGTGCGCGCTGTGGACGCAAGAGGTCGGAAATCGACTAGAAGCTGTTTCATAACCTCCAGCGGAGGTGACGAAACAGCATAGCAAGGGCGGAAGGCTGTGTCAGGCGCATTTCATGCCCGCATGTCGGCGGCCAGCCAGCCCCTAATGGATGTCGCCCAAAGAAGTGACGGGCGACATCCATCAGAAAGCCAGGGAATGCCTGAAGAAAGACGTTCGCGCAATGTTACTTCATTGCGCGAACGTCGGTAGAGGGTTATGAAATGCGCTCTAGCCGTGGCCTTCGAGGTGGCTGCGAACGCTCCGGTAGGCGATAACGCCTTCGCCGACGGCGGCCGCGATCTGGCGGTAGGCCCCTGCGCGCACATCTCCGGCGACGAAGATGCCGGGCACCGATGTCTCGAAGTCGTGGTTGGCGAGGACGTAGCCGGCGTCGTCCCGATGGATCTGGTCGGGCAGGAAGCTTGTCTGTGGGATTTCGCCGACGGCGATGAATAGCCCGGCGGCGGGCAGCTCGGTCTCCTCTCCGGTGGTCACGTGTCGGGCGCGAACGGCCTCCACGGACTGGTTGCCCCTTATCTCGGTCAGCACGTGGTTCCAGAGGAAGCGGATCTTCTCATTGGCGAAGGCTCGCTCCTGGAGGATCAGATCGGCCCGGAGCTTGTCTCGCCGGTGGATGACCGTGACCTCGCTGGCGAGGTTGGCGAGGAAGAGCGCGTCGTCTACGGCGGTGTTCCCGCCGCCGACGATGACGAGGGGCTTTCCGGAGAAGAGAGGGCCGTCGCAGGTGGCACAGTAGCTGACTCCCCGGGTGTAGAACTCCTTCTCGCCAGGGACGCCCAGCCTTCTGGGAGAGCAGCCGGTGGCGATGAGGACAGACTTCGCCAGATAGGGCTCGCCGGAGGTGTTGACGCGAAACGGCCGCTCGACGTCGATGCTCTTGACCTCGGCCGTCTGGATCTCGGCCCCGAAGCGAGTCGCCTGCCGGGACATCTGTTGGGCCAGCTCGAGTCCGGAGATGCCGTCGGCGAAGCCGGGGTAGTTCTCGATGAGGTCGTTCAGGGCGACCTGCCCGCCAGGCATCATCTTCTCGAGCACGACCGTACGAAGCCGGCCGCGGCCGGCGTAGATGGCGCAGGTGAGGCCGGCGGCGCCGGCCCCGACGATCAGGAGGTCCCAGGGCTCGGGGCTGCCCTCGATGGGTGTCTGTTCGTGGGAATCGGTCAACTCCTGTCGGCCCCCTGGCAGTGGTCGCGGGCCAAACTAGGAGCCGCCCGCAACGGTCGCCAGGCGCTTGCGGATTTCGTCCTCCGCCTGGAATCCGATCAGGCTCTCGGTCACCTCGCCGCCCTTGAAGATAAAGAGCGTGGGGACGGCCTGGATCCCGTACTTGGCGGCCGTGGTGCGCTCTTGGGCCGCGTTGACTTTCACGAACTTGGCCTTGCCCGACAGTTCGTCAGCCAGCTTCTCGAGGACAGGAGCGATGGCGACGCACGGCGGGCAACCAGGGGCCCAGAAATCCACCAGCACCGGCGACTCCGATTTGAGCACTTCCTGGTCGAAAGTTGCGTCAGTCACTTCAATCACGGCGCCCATGTGTAGCGGTCCTCCTTCTTCCGATCGGCGAACGGGTTCGCCGCGGTCTGTCGAAGACGTTCTCTCATATGTGCCGGCTTCCTCTTATCTGTCCGCGACTCCTGGGAAGCGATGAACCGGCCGCGGAGTACCGGGATGACATGCTCCAGAATGGCCTCTCTCTGGGTTGACGCGCTCGTCCGGCCGGAGAGTCGCGGCCGGACAGAGAGGCCGTGTCAGGCTTCGGCCCCGACGACTTCCCCTGTCTCTACCAACTGCCGATACTCGATCCTGTCCTTCGCCTTCGCTTCGCCCTCTTCGAAGGTGATGACACCGGCACGCGCTAACTGGGCGAGCGACTGGTCGAGGGCGACCATGCCATGCTGCTGGCCGGTTTGGATCACTGAGGCGATCTGATGGGTCTTGCGCTCACGAATTGAGTTGCGGACCGCGGAGATGGCCGTCAAGGTCTCGAACGCCGCCACTCGGCCTCGTCCGTCGGCTCGGCGGACGAGGATCTGGGACACGACGCCGAGGAGGTTTACGGAGAGCTGCATGCGGATCTGCTGCTGCTGGTGAGTGGGGAAGATGTCGATGACGCGGTCCACGGTCTGGACGGCGTCGGTCGTGTGCAGGGTCCCGATGACGAGGTGGCCGGTTTCGGCGGCGCGAATGGCGAGCTGGACTGTGTCGAGGTCGCGCATCTCGCCGACGAGGATGACGTCGGGGTCCTGTCGGAGGACGTATTTGAGGGCGTTCTGGAAGCTGCGGGTGTCCCGCCCGAGCTCGCGCTGGTTGATGAGGGCGACCTTCGGCTCGTGAGTGAACTCGATCGGATCTTCGACGGTCACGATGTGGACCGGGAAGTTATTGTTGACGTGGTCGATCATGGCCGCCTGGGTGGTGGATTTGCCGCACCCGGCGGGCCCGGTGACGAGCACGAGGCCGCGTGGCCGCTCGGCGAAGTATCGGCAGATTTCCGGAAGGGCCAGCTCCTCGATGGTTTGAATATGCAGGGGGATGATCCGAAAGACCGATCCGGTCATGTTTCGCTGGACGAAGAGGTTGACCCGGAAGCGCGCCACGTCGGGGATTTCGTAGCCAAGGTCGAGCTCCCACTGCTGCTCGAACAGCTCCCGTTCCTGGGGCGTCAGAATGCTGTAGGAGAGACGCTTTGCCTCCGCCTGGCTGAGCGGGGGAAGGTCGGTGGGGATGAGCTCACCGTAAATGCGCAGCAGCGGCGGCGACTCGGCCTTGATGTGGATGTCGGAGGCGTCGCGCTGGACCGCCGTGCGCAGCAGGTCGTCTATGTGGAGCTGGGTCTCGGACATGGCCGCCCTCCTCCGATCAGACTTCCCCCGGCGCCGCCGACGTCATCTCCTCCGGCTTGCCGCCGGTGCCGACCCGTGCGGAGAACTCGCTCGGGTTGGAAGATTTGGACAGAGCCATCTCGAAGCTGACGATCCCGTTTCGATAGAGCTGGAGCAGATGGTTGTCGAGGGTCTGCATTCCAATCTCGGCACCTGTCTGGATGGCCCCGTAGAGCTGGTGGGTCTTCTGCTCTCTGATCATGTTCCGGACGGCGGGAGTGGCGATCATGATCTCGAAGGCCGCCACCCGGCCCGGGCGGTCGATTCGGGGGAGCAGGGTCATGGAGACGACAGCCTGGAGGGTAATGGCGAGCTGCAGGCGGATCTGCTCCTGGCGCTCCGGCTCGAAGACGTCGACGATGCGGTCGATGGTCTGGGCCGCGTCGGTCGTGTGCACGGTGGAGAACACCAAGTGGCCCGTCTCGGCTGCGGTGATGGCGAGCTGCATGGTCTCGTTGTCGCGCATCTCTCCCACGAGGATCACGTCCGGGTTCTGCCGCATCACGTGCTTCAGAGCGTCGGCGAAGCTGTGGGTGTCCATCTCGACCTCGCGCTGGTTCATAGCCGCTACTTTATCGTTGTGCATGAACTCAATGGGGTCTTCGATGGTGATGATGTGGACGGGCTTGTTCTCGTTGATCTCGTTGACCATCGCGGCGAGGGTCGTGGACTTCCCCGAACCCGTGGGGCCGGTGACGAGGACCAGCCCGCGGGGGAGCATGGAGATCTCCCGCAGTACGGGGGGCAGCCCGAGTTCGTCCAGCGTCTGGACCCGGATCGGGATGAGTCGCATGACGGCTCCGGGGCTGTTCTGCTGCTTGAAGACATTCACGCGGAAACGTGCCAACCCTTGGATCTGATAGGCCAGGTCACATTCGAGTTGTCGTTCGTAGCGCTCTATGCGGTCTGGTCCCATGAGGGGATAGACGATCCCCTTGATGTTCTCGGGGGTCAGCAGCGGGAAGTTCGTGCGTCTCAACTCACCGTGGATTCGGAACACTGGAGGCTCGTGAGCGCGAAGGTGGAGGTCCGACCCCTCGTTTCGCACGAGCAACTTGAGTAGATCATCGAGTGGGACTGGGTACTTGTCCGGCATGCAGAAGCCTCCGCAATCAGTGGCGTTGGGCAGAGGCAGCGATCCGGGCGGCCTGCCGTTGCCCAATCTCTTCTCATTCTACCCGCATCTCACGTTGCCTTCCCAGAATCTGTCCCGATCCGGGCCAATCGCGCTAACTCGGTTGGGTTGCTCGCCCTGGAGAGGGCCTGGTCGGCCGAGATGAGACCTTCTGAGTAGAGGTGCAGCAGATGCTGGTCCAAGGTCTGCATCCCCATGTCGCCCCCTCCCTGGATGAGGGTGTAGATCTGATGCGTCTTTCGTTCCCGAATGAGATTGCGTATCCCCGGGGTGGCGATCATGATCTCGAAGGCGGGGATAAGGCCCTGGCCGTCCGCCCGGTGGAGGAGATCCTGACTGATGACGGCCTGCAGTGTGATGGAAAGCTGGGCTCGGACCTGCTCCTGCCGGTGGGGTTCGAATACGTCTACCATCCGGTCGATTGTCTGTGCTGCGTCGAGCGTGTGCAGGGTGCCGAAGACGAGGTGGCCGGTCTCGCCTGCGGTGATGGCGAGCTGAATGGTCTCGAGGTCTCTCATCTCACCCACGAGGATCACGTCGGGGTTCTGTCGCATGACATGCCGCAGGGCGTCAGCGAAGGAATGGGTGTCCAGGCCGAGCTCCCGCTGGGTGATTGCGGCCGTCCTGGACTTGTGAACGAACTCGACTGGGTCTTCTATGGTGATGATGTGTACGGGCTTATGCTCGTTGATGTAGTCGATGGCGGCGGCCAGGGTGGTCGATTTGCCGCTCCCGGTAGGACCGGTGACGAGCACGAGTCCTCGTGGCAGCATGGCGATTTCCTTGAGGACCTGAGGAAGGTTGAGCTCGTCGATGGTCTGGATTTCCGAAGGGATACGGTGGAAGCAGGCCGCGGGGTACTTGCGTTCTCGGTACAGGTTCACTCGGAACCGGCCGGCACCGGGCACGACGAGGGCCATGTCCAACTCGCGGTCCTCCATGAACCGCTCCCAGCGCTCCTCGCCGGCCATATTGCGGAGGATCTGGGTCACTTCCTCGCCAGGCAGCTCGGGGAACTTGGTCCGCCGGATGATGCGCTGGACGCGCATGGTCGGGGGTTCGCCGGCGCAGAGGTGCAGGTCCGATCCCTCGACCTGCACGAGCAGGGCCAGCAGCGTTTCCAGCTCCATGGCCGCCTCCTTGTCCGCTTACGGAGGTCGCCAGAGGTCCTGGTTGGACGGCGGCTGCTTCGATGCGGTGGGGCGGGGATTCCGTGGCCAGAGCTTCTAGGCGGCTCCTCGGCGGAGCATCTGCTTCAGCTCAGTCAGGTTGCCGGCAAATGTCATAGCATCCTCTTCGGAGATGACGCCGGCTCGCCAGTACTTGACAAGGGACTGGTTCATGGTTTGCATGCCCCAGTACCCGCCCTCGTTCATGGCGGAATAGATCTGAGAGGATCGGCCTTCCTCGATGAGCTTGGCGACAGTCGGCGTGTTCATCATGACTTCCACGGCCGGGACCCGCCCGGTGCCGTCGGCCCGCGGCACGAGCTTCTGTGAGACGATGCCGAGCAGGCTGGTGGAAAGGCGAAGGCAAATCTGGTTCTTCTCGTGCGGCGGGAAGATGCTTACGATACGCTCCACGGTATCGGCTGCGCTGGTGGTGTGCACGGTGGAGAACACGAGGTGTCCCGTCTCAGATGCCGTGAGTGCAACTCGCATGGTTTCGGCGTCTCGCATCTCGCCGATGAGGATGACATCCGGGCTTTCCCGCACGACGAATTTCATGGCGTCGTAGAACGACTCCGTGTCGATTCCGACCTCTCGCTGGCTGGCGACCGCCAGCTTGTCGTCGTGGACAAACTCGATGGGGTCTTCGATGGTCACGATGTTGCAGTACCGCGTCCTATTGATGAGATCGATCATGGCGGCCAGAGTCGTCGACTTGCCGCAGCCGGTGGGGCCGGTGACGAGAACCAGGCCCTGCTTTGGCTTGGCGAGTTCCTCCAGGATTTTGGGCAGCCCGAGTTCCTCGATCTCCTTGATCTCGAGGGGGACGATACGCAGCACCATGGCGTAGCTGCCTCGCTGGATGTAGACGTTGCAGCGGAATCGAGCGACATCGGCCAGGGTGAAGGCGAGGTCCAGCTCGTGGTAATCCTCGAATGCCTGGATCTGTTCCTCGGTCATGATGGACTGCGCCAGGGCCTTCGTGTCCTCGTTGGTGAGCGCAGGCAGATCGGTGGGTACGATTCGCCCGTGCACGCGTAACGCAGGCGGGGAATCCGATTTGATGAACAAGTCCGAAGCCTGGCTGTCAACGGCGAATCGACACAGTTGCTCCAGTTCCATTCGCTTCAGCCTCCAGGAGGTCCCGGGGTGCGGGGCCGCCCCGGTCGCCGTCCACTATCGTTTGCCCGCTCCGTCCGAGGCCGGCCGGGTGTCACATCGCCCAGCAACCACCCAACGAGGAATCCGGCCGGCAGACCTATGAGCACGGCGGGGAGCAGCGCACGCGATGCGGGTTTCTCTTCCGCCGCTTCCGCTGGCGCGGCTACTCCTCCGCTCTTTCTTTCCACATCGTACTCATATGGTTTCATGCGATTGACGAGTCTGACGACAAATCCCTCGGCAGAGGCGTCCGATGGACCCACGAACGAGAACCGCTCTCCTACGATGAAAACGAGCCGCATCCGGTGCCATTCGGGGAGCGATCGGACGATCGGGCCCACAGGTAGAGTGCCGGTCTGAGCCCGCACGAGGCCGTGTGCTGTGAGCTGGGCGGCGGTTGCCTTTTCGGGGTACCCGCGGGCCTGCTGGCCGTCCTCCACTTCGACCTGGCCGATCGAGACGCCAGCGGCCTGGGCCAACGCTTCGAGTCCCTCGAGCAGTGTGTTGCGGTCGATAAGCGTGGAATAGCTCAAGGCGATCTGGGCCGGGCCGGCATCGGGGGCGAAGACAATGACTGTGAGATCGTGGTCGTCTGCGACTTGGCCCTGCGCGGCGGGAAGCCCGAGGAGAGACACGAGTGCGGCGAGAGCCCACCACAGGCTTGCGATGCACCGAGTTTCGCCTTTGCCCCGCCCACGGCTCATGGCGCCACCTACACAGAGAGCACGCCTTGGGGCGTGCTCAGATTAAGATCAGGGCTGTACCAAATTCATAATCTCTGGTGGAGCTGGCGGGATTCGAACCCGCGACCTCTTCCATGCCAAGGAAACGCGCTCCCACTGCGCCACAGCCCCACATTCTCATCTGTGATTATAGTGTTGGCATGGGCCCCTGTCAAGCCGCGTCAGGCTCCGACAGACCGGGGGAGGCGGGGGCGGGATGGCCCTGGCATCGGGCCAGATTCCGCAAGGATCGAGGCGTCGATCCGGTGAATAGACGCGTGGTGCACTTTCAGCCGCGGGATTTAGGGCGCGCCCGCTTGGCCGGGGAGTGCAAGCCGTTTCGCGACTACGTGGATGTAGTGGCTCTTCTGCCGGTGAGTGATGTGATGGATCCGGAGCCCGTGACTGCCACACGGGGCCCGCTAGAGTAGGAGTATGCATGAGAGGGCGGGAGGCTGTGCCTGATAAGCAGCGTGCGATCGGCGCGGAGGCCGCGGCGGCCGGGCCGAGGGAGCGGAGGGGGGTTGGCGGCGCGCCCGCCTTCAGGTCTCTGGCGCTGGGGGGCGTTTGCTTGTTGGCGGCGCTGGCGCTCACGAGCGCCGGTGCGCGGGCGTCGGGCGGGGGTGCGGGGGGGGAAGGCGGGCACGAGACGGGACGCCTCTTGCTGGACCTATTCATCCTCTTTGTGGGGGCGAAGCTGGGGGGCGAGATCTGCCTTCGGCTGCGGCAGCCGGTGGTGGCGGGTGAGATCCTGGCGGGGATGATCATCGGGCCGCACCTGCTCGGCCTGGTGAGCGGCTCGGAGTTTCTGGGGACGTTCGCGCAGCTGTGCGTCGTCTTCCTCCTTTTCATTGTGGGCCTGGAGGTCGAGCCGGCGGGGCTCTTGCGAGTGGGCAAGCAGGCCAGCGTGGTGGCGCTGGCGGGCATGCTGCTGCCGTTTGGGCTGGCGATGGCCCTCATGCAATGGCTCCAGCGCCCGCTGCCGGAGGCTTTGTTTGTGGGGGCGGCGATGACGGCGACCAGTGTTGGGATCACGGCCCGGGTGCTGTCAGACATGGGCCAGCTTCGGACCCGCGTGGCGCAGGTGATCCTGGGGGCGGCGGTGATGGACGACATAGGGGGGATGCTCGTGCTGGCCGTGGTGTCGGGAATCACGGCGGGCGCCCTCTCAGGGTGGGAGATCGGGGTGTTGGTGGGGGAAACGTGCGCCTTTCTGGTGCTCGCGGTTATGCTCGGGCGCCCGGCGATGCGGCGGTTGAGCCCGGGGCTGTACAGATCCACGATGGGCAGCAACCGAAGCGTGTTGTTCGCCCTGGCGATCGCGGTGTGCTTCGCCTTCTCCGCCCTCGCCGAGGTGATCGGCCTGGCGGCCATCATTGGGGCCTTCTTCGCGGGCATCATCTTCTCGGAGCTTGAGGAGGCGCCGGAGCTGCGACGCTCCATGGAGCCTATCTACGAGCTGCTGGTGCCCATTTTCTTCGTCCTGATGGGCGCCAATGTGGATGTGCCTCGGCTGCTGACCATGGACGTGCTGCCCGTGGGCCTGGTGATCACGGCGTTGGCGATCATCGGCAAGGTGGCAGGCTGTGGGGTGGCTTCCTACCGTCTGGGGTTGCGGGAAGCGCTGGCGGTGGGGGTCGGGATGGCGCCCCGGGGTGAGGTGGGGATCGTGGTGGCGCTCATCGGTCTCTCGAAGGGCGTCGTGTCGAACGACGTCTACGCCCAGGTCATCCTGATGTCCGTACTGACCAGTCTCTTCGCTCCTTCGCTGCTGCGGGTGCTGCTGGTGCCGCCGGCCGAAGCAACCCCCAACGAGCAAGAAGCGTCGTCCTGACGCCGCCGCGAGCCCACACGAACCAGGAGGACGTGCGCCATCGCTGGTGAATTCCTGTCGAGGAAGGAATCCCATGCATCCCCTGTGGCGCGGAGTCCTGGACCTCTTGTATCCGCCTCGGTGTGAGGCGTGCGGCCGGCTGCGCGAGCACCTGATCTGCCCTGATTGCCTCACCGCCATCGAGCGCATTCGACCACCCGTCTGCGAGCTGTGTGGGGTGCCGTTCGATCCGGGGGCGCAATCGGCGCCGAGGTGCGCGGACTGCCGGGGGAAGCGGCGGAGTTTCTCGGTGGCGCGGAGCGCGGGGTACTACTCGGGGCCGCTGGTGGAGGCGATCCGGAGATTCAAGTACCACTGTCAGATGGCGCTGTGGCGGCCGCTGGGGAGGCTGATGGTGGAGGCGCTGGAGGACGGCGCGGGGGCGGTCGACCCAGGGACGATAGACGTCGTCTGCGCGGTTCCGCTGCACGAGTCACGCCTGCGGGAGCGGGGTTTCAACCAATCGGAGCTGCTGGCGGAGGCGGTGGCTGAGGGTATGGGGAAGCCGCTGAAGCGGCTGCTCGAACGGACGCGTCCGACGCTGCCGCAGGTGGACTTACCGGCGGAATCGCGGGTGACGAACGTGCGGGGAGCGTTTGAGGCGGACCTGCACGAGGTCATCCAGGGACAGACAGTGCTGCTGATCGACGATCTCTTCACGACGGGAGCGACGATGACGGAGTGCGCGCGGGTGCTGAAGCGGGCGGGGGCGGAGGAGGTGCGGGTGCTGACCCTGGCGCGGCCGCTACCGAGGTGGAGGGTGGGGGTACACTAGGACTGTGAGAGCAGTTCGGCACGAGATCCGGGTGACGGGCACGGTGCAGGGGGTCGGCTTCCGGCCCTTTGTCTTTCGCTTGGCCGGGGAGCTGGGGCTGGCGGGGTCGGTGCGGAATACGGCGGCGGGGGTGGTGATAGAGCTGGAGGGGGAGCGGGCGCGGGTGGATGAGTTCGCGCGGCGGCTGGAGGCGGAGGCGCCGCCGCTGGCGAGGATCGCATCGGTGGCGTCGCGGGAGGTGGAGCCGGTTGGGGAGGTGGGGTTTCGGATCATCGAGAGCGAGGCCGCCGCGCGGCCGACGGCGTTGATTCCCCCGGATGTGGCCTTATGCGCGGACTGCGCCCGGGAGATCGCCGACCCCACGGACCGCCGGCACGCCTACCCCTTCACGAATTGCACCAACTGCGGGCCGCGGTTCACTATCGTCAGGGGGATTCCCTACGACCGGGCACAGACGACGATGGCGGCCTTCGAGATGTGCGAGGAGTGCGCGCGGGAGTACGGAGACCCGGGAGACCGGCGGTTCCACGCGGAGCCGGTTGCGTGCCCGCGGTGTGGGCCGGAGGTGAGGTTGGAGGAGGGGCATGGGGCTTCGGCAGCAAGCTACCGAGGCCACGGAAGTGAGAGGGAGCTTCGGCAGCAAGCTACCGAAGCAACGGAAGCCGATGACGGGTTGAGCAGAGGTGCATCACTGTTGGCGGCGGGGAAGGTGGTGGCGATCAAGGGGCTGGGGGGATATCACCTGGCCTGTGATGCGCGAAACTCGGAGGCGGTGGAGACGCTGCGTACGCGGAAGGGACGGGGGCAGAAGCCATTCGCCATCATGGTGCGGGACCTGGCGGAGGCGCGGCGGGTAGCGGAGGTGAGCCCGGAGGCGGAGCGCCTGCTGACGTCGCCCGAGAGCCCTGTCGTGATCCTGCCGGCGAAGGCGGGGAGCGGCCTGGCTGAGGGGATCGCGCCGCGGCAGCACACGGTGGGGGTGATGCTGCCCTACACGCCGCTGCACCGGCTGCTGCTGGATCAGTCGCCGCCGGCGCTGGTGATGACCAGCGGGAACTTGGCGGAGGAGCCCATCGTCCACACGGACGAGGAGGCGCGGGCGAAGCTGGGGCCGATCGCGGATCACATCCTGTCGCACAACCGGGAGATCGAGGTGCCGTGCGACGACTCGGTGGTGCGGGTCGAGGGGGATCTGGTCATTCCGGTGCGGCGGGCGCGGGGGTATGTGCCGCGGTCGGTGCGGGTGAAGATGTCTGGTCCACCTATCCTTGCGGTGGGGGGCAATCACAAGAACACGTTCTGCCTCTTGCGAGATGGCGAGGCAATTCTGAGCCAGCACATCGGCGACCTCGACACGGCGGAGGTGCTGGAGTACTTCGGGCGGGCGGTGCGGCACTTCGAGAAGCTGTTCGAGGTGACTCCGGAAGTGGTGGCGCACGACCTGCATCCGGGATATCTCTCGACACAGTGGGCGAAGTCGCTGGAGGGGGTGCGGCTGGTGCCGGTGCAGCACCACCACGCGCACGTGGTGAGCGTGATGGCGGAGGCGGGGCTGGAGGGGCCGGTGGTGGGGGTGTCCTATGACGGCACGGGATATGGCGCGGATGGCACGGCCTGGGGCGGCGAGGTGCTGAAGTGCGACCGGGGGAGCTACACGCGGGAGGGGCACCTTCGGCCGGTGCCGCTGCCCGGCGGGGAGGCGGCGATTGCGAGGCCGGCGCGGATGGCGTTGAGCCACCTCATGGACGCCTTCGGGCCGGAGGAGGGGGCGAAGCGGGCGCGGCGGTTGCTGCCGACGCTGACCGAGGCGGAGACGCGGGTGGTGGCGCGGCAGATCGAGCGGGGGATCAACAGCCCCATGTGTTCCAGCGCGGGACGGCTGTTCGACGCGGTGGGGGCCTTGCTGGGGGCGACGCCGGAGGCGACCTATGAGGGGCAGCCGGCGATGGAGCTGGAGGCGATGGCGTCCCAGTATCGGGCAGGAGACACGCCGCCACGGCGCCCAAGGCTCCTACCCTACAGGTATGACATCGAGAACTCGGTGATCGACACGCGGCTGGTGATGCGCGGGATCATCGCCGACCTCGAACGGGGTGTGGACCATGCCGAGATCGCCGCTCGGTTCCACGAGACGGTGGCCGCGTTCACAGTCGATCTGTGCCGGCGGCTGGGGGAGCACTACGGCCTGTCGGAGGTGGCGCTGTCGGGCGGGGTTATGCAGAACGCGCGCCTGCTGAGGCGGCTGCTGGAGGGGATGAGAGAGGTGGGCCTCACGCCCCATGTCCACAGGGAAGTGCCGCCCAACGACGGGGGCATGAGCCTGGGGCAGGCGGTGGTGGGGGCGGCATCATTGGGGCGCGGGAGCGGCTGCGCCCCTGAAGAAGGCATTTCAGCCGAGGGGAAGAGATGACTCCACGTGATATCATCGACCGATACCAGTCGATTCGATTGGGTGTTCGCCTGCCCGATCTCAGGCCAGGCGAGGTCGCGGTTGCGAGCTCAGATCATACGACGTTTGCGGAACGCGGCTACGGTTTCGTCCGCCTATTCTGGGCAATGCAACTTGGCGACCGAGCCGCAGTCTCGGTACACCCGGCCGCGCTGGCAGAGGTCTCGCGACTCGCTGTTCGGATCGATCCGGAGGGGGTGCTCGGGGACGAGTTCTGCAACAGGGCGTGCGCGGCCCTGCAATCTGCCCTTGACGAACCCGACCTGAGGCCCGGAGCCTTGGACATCTGCATGTACCACGCAGGTAAGGCCGACCTGGTCGGAAGTGAGGGCGAGATCCGGCCGGCGACGGCCGCCGACAAGGACAAATGGGCCGGCGAACGGAGCTTCTGGGCCGCGGCCGACCATCCGAGTGCGGCCCGCGGTGAGGCGTTCTCGCTCTGGCTAGGGGAGCAGATTGCCGCCGAGATCATCACCCACGAGCCGAGCGTAGCCGAGATGGCTGATCTCATTGCGGAGGACGGCATTGAAGTGTCCGAGCAGTTCCGCAGCCGTGGCTACGGCAAGGCGATCCTGTCCTACTGGACGCGCGAGATGCAGAAGTGCGGTCGGGTCTGCCTCCACTCGACTTCGGCCGGCAACGCAGCATCTCTCGCCCTCGCCCACTCGGTGGGATACGTCGAGTACGCCAAGTCGCGCTTCGTCGTCCTTCGGCGCGGCTGACCGATTCGGGTACTCCTCAAAGTGGTCAACGCGGCCTCAGCACCGCCCGCGCGGGCGCGCCGTCAACTCCGGCGATTCTGAGGGGGAGGCAGATCAGCTCGTAGTCGCCCGGCTCGACCTGTGAGAGGTCGAGGGTTTCGAGGAGGATGACGCCGGCGCGGAGGAGGGCGGAGTGGGCGACGACGGTATCGGGGGCGTCCACGGTGAGGCCGTCGATGCCAACCAGTCGGATTCCCTTGTCGATGAGATAATGGGCGGCGTCTTCGGTGAGGTGGGCGGGAACGGCGGGCAGGGGGCCGGTGCGAATCCACTGGGAGTTGCCGGTGCGAAGCAGGAGGCGGGGGACTGACCCGACGCCGGCACGGGTGAGCAATTCGGCAGTGATGGCAGTGCGCCCCCGGAAATCGTAGACGGCGGCGGAGCCGATGAGGATGTCGAGGCCGAGCTGATCGGCGGTGAGGCCGTTTTCCACGAAGTGGTAGGGCGCGTCGACGTGGGTGCCGGTGTGGGTGGTGAGGCGAAGCGCGGTGACGCGGTTCCGCTCGCCCGCGTAGATGGATTCGTCGGTGTCTATCGAGACGCGCTCGTGGGTGGACCAGACGAGCATGTCGGGGGAGATGGGGACGGATATGTCAAGGTAGTCGGTCGGCATGGGCGGCTCCTTTTGCTGGGGGATAGGATAGAGGGAGCGGGCGTGGGGTGCAAGGTGTCGGCGGCGAAAGCGGGCGGCAGGTTCCAAGCCCTCATGAGGGGTAAACTGGAATGGAGCGGGACGGAAGACCCGGCTAATATCCTTCGACTTCGTCCGCCATCGCCCGAGGCGACGGCGGGCTTCGCTTCGGATGATACCTGATGGCGGGCGTGGGTACGCCCGACTCACTGGAGGGGACTGATGGAGATCGTTGATGCGCATACGCATCTCTACTACCCCGGGGAGTACTTCGAGCACAGCCTCTGGCCGACGTTCCAGGCGAAAGTCGCTGTGCTGCGGGAGGCGGGGGTGAGTCGGGCGCTCGGCTGTCGCGGCGAGCGCGTGGACGGTTGCTCGCATGAAGACCTGCTTGAGCGGAATAGGCGGATCGCGACTGCTTGCCACGTATCTGAAGGTTTCTACATTCCTTCTGCTGAGGTGCAACCGGCGCTGGGGGAGCTGGCGTGTGAATTGCTGCGGCGGTGTCGGGCGGAGCTCGGGATGCGGTTCGTGGGGGAGATGTTCGATCGATGGCTGGGGTATGAGTGGGGGACGCCGGAGTATTACAGACTGCTGGAGTGCGCGGTGGAGCTGCGGATGGTGCCGCTGATTCACTGCGAGGACGAGGTGGCGGCCGAGATAGGAGAGAGGTACCCAGAGGGGAAGTTCCTCATCGCGCATCTGATGGGAGCCTATGAAAGACGGCTTGAGACAATGGCACCATACTCCCATCTATGTCTGGACATATCGGGCAACGACATGGCGCGGGCCGGCGCAATTAGAGAGGCAGTGGCGGAACTGGGGGTGGAGCGAGTAGTGTTCGGAAGTGACTTAGGTGGTGTCGACCCGGTGATCGCGGTCGAATGTGTGCGGCGGTCTGGGTTGAGCGAGGTGGAGCAGAGGCTGGTGTTTGCGGAGAACTTCAAGCGGTTGTGGGAGTGGACGGAGGGGTGAGGAGGTGGCGGCTGGGGGTAGACTGAGGGTTAGGTGCCAGGAACGGCGGGATTCTTCGCTTTCGGCTCAGAATGACAGTATGGAGGCGGCCGAGACGGCGCCTGGGAATGGCAGGAGGCCCTTCGTTGCCCCTCAGGGTAAACTCGCTCCTGCCGAACAGGGAGGGGCCGCTTGGGAGAACGGTATGTGTTTGGCGATTCCGATGAAAGTGGTTGAGATAGACGGTCCGGCGGCGCAGGTGGAGGAGGGGGGCGTGCGGCGGGAGGCGCGCGTGGATCTGATCGATGGCGTGAAGCTGGGCGATTACGTGATCGTGCATGCAGGGGTGGCGATCGACAGGCTCGATCCGGAGGAAGCGCGGGAGACGTTGAAGCTGTTCGAGGAGATGTTGAAGGCAGCAGAGTAGCGGCATGGGACCCCTAAGTCGCCTGCGGCGACCGGGGTGGCGGCCGGCGAAGCTGGCCTAGCTACAAGCCCCTGTCGAACAGGGAAGGCCGGTGAGCGAGTTCAGAGACACGGAGCTGGTGCGGGGGCTGGCGGAGCAGTTGAAGCGCATGGCTGCGCCGCCGGCGACGTTGATGGAGGTGTGCGGGACGCACACCGTCGCCATTGCGCGCTACGGGCTGCGGGAGGCGCTGCCGGAGGGGGTGAGGCTGATCTCGGGGCCGGGGTGCCCGGTGTGTGTGACGCCGCAGGATCAGATCGACCTCTTCATCGCACTCGGGGGTGTCGAGGGGGTGATGCTGGCGACGTTCGGGGACATGGTGCGGGTGCCGGGCACGACCCAGAGCCTGGAGCAGGCACGGGCCGAGGGGGCGGACGTGCTGATGGTGTACTCGCCGATGGACGCCGTCGAGGCGGCGGCCAAGAACCCCGAGAAGCAGGTGGTGTTCTTCGGGATCGGCTTCGAGACGACGGCGCCGGCGGTGGCGCTGGCGATACTGGAGGCGCAACGGCGTGGGCTCGCGAACTTCTCGGTGCTGTGCGCGCACAAGCTGATCCCCCCGGCGATGATGGCGCTGCTGGAGTCGGAGGTGGGGGTGGATGGATTCATCTGTCCGGGGCACGTCAGCGTCATCATCGGCAGCAAGGCGTACGAGCCGGTGGCGGCGCGGGGGAAGCCGTGCGTGGTGACAGGATTCGAGCCGGCCGATGTGCTGGGGGCGGTGCGGATGCTGCTGCGGCAGTTGGCGGAGGGGCGGTCGGAGGTGGAGGTGGAGTACAGCCGGGCGGTGCGGACGGAGGGGAATCCGAAGGCACAGGAGGTGTTGGGGCGGGTGTTTCGTGTGGCCGATGCGCGCTGGCGGGGGCTGGGGACGCTTCCGGGGAGCGGCTACGAGCTGGCGGAGGAGTTCGCCGAGTTCGACGCCGCGCGGCGCTTCGAGGTAGAGCCGCCGAAGTCGGTGGAGCCGGCGGGGTGCCGCTGTGGAGAGGTGCTGACGGGGCTGATCGATCCGCCGGAGTGCCCCTTGTTCGGGGAGGGGTGCACGCCGCGGAAGCCGGTGGGGTCGTGCATGGTGTCGAGCGAGGGGGCGTGTCAGGCCTGGTACCGGTATCGGAGGTCGGAGTGAGCGAAGAGCGCGTCCTGCTTGCCCATGGCGACGGCGGGGAGCTGATGGCGGAGCTGATCGAGCGGGTGTTCGTGGCGCGGCTGGGGACGGGGGACCCGCCGGGGGATGATAGCGCGCGGATCGAGGGGGACGGGCGGCTGGTGTTCACGACGGATGGGTTTGTGGTGGAGCCGATCTTCTTCCCTGGGGGCGATATCGGGAAGCTGGCGGTGTGTGGGACGGTGAACGACCTGGCGGCGGCGGGAGCGAGACCTGTAGCGCTGAGTGCAAGCTTCATCCTCGAGGAGGGGCTCGTTATCTCAGAGCTGGAGCGAGTCGTCGACTCGATGGCGAGGACGGCGGCGGAGGCGGGGGTCAGGGTGGTATGCGGGGACACGAAAGTGGTCCCGCGGGGCACGGCCGACGGCATGTATGTCACGACATCCGGCGTCGGAAAGGTTCCGGTGGGCGTGGCCGTTTCGGGAGCGGGGGCGCGGCCGGGAGATGTGGTGCTGGTGAGCGGGACGGTGGGGGACCACGGGCTGGCGGTGCTGTCGGTGCGGGAGGGGCTGGAGTTCGAGTCGCCGATCGTGAGCGATTGCGCGCCGCTGGCGGGGATGGTGGGAGCGCTGCTGGAGGCGGCGCCGGGGGTGCATGTGCTGCGGGACCCGACCCGGGGCGGGCTGGCGACGGCGCTGAACGAGATCGCGCGGCAGTCGGGGGTGGGGATGGAGGTGGTGGAGTCGGCGGTGCCGGTTCGAGAGGCGGTGGGGACGGCGTGCGAGTTGTTGGGTCTGGACCCATTGTATGTGGCGAACGAGGGTAAGATGATTGTGATCGCGCCCGAAGGGGAGGCGGAGGCGGCGCTGAGCGCGCTGAAGGCACATCCCTTGGGCGAGGAGGCGGCTGTTATCGGGCGCGTGGAGGAGTCGGCGCGGCCGAGGGTGACATTGAGAACGGCGTTGGGGACGCATCGGATTCTGGACCGGCAGGTAGGCGAGCAACTGCCGCGGATTTGCTGACGGAGGAGAGAGATGTGAGAGCGCGGGAGGCGGGGCGGACCGCGCATGCAGTTGCTTGCGACTTATTGTCGGGGAGGGGAAGGGACAGAGGAAGACAAGACGAACTGGTAATGCAGGTGGACCGGGAGGCGGGTGGGCTCATCGGCGTGAAGCAGTGCGTGACGCGATTCGCCCGATACGGGGGTCGGGCAAGCACTTGGGATGTGACGGGACGCAACCGCGCAGGTGTTTCTGGTTGGACCCAGCAGTCCGCTGGTTGTCGGAGCCGGGTTCACTGTGGCCGGAAGCGTTACCCCGAGATAATATGTGCGAGTCTAAGGTCTATCTGGCCACGGCCAAAGGAGAGGAGCTGATACTGGAGGACGTCACCTCCATTAAGCCGGAGGGTGACGGGTATCGGCTGGTCACCCTCTTCGGAGAGCAGACACACGTTCGCGGACGGCTCAGAGAGATAGATCTGCTGAAGCATCGCGTCGTTGTGGAGCCGCTTCCCGATGATTCCCCTTGACGTACGGTCGTGTGTTGTCGGAGAAGGTGATGCGGCTGTCAGGGGGGAAGTTCGCCGCGGCGTGGGCGTGCCTGGGGTAAAGGCGCGCTTTCTGTATGTGTGGGGGGCGACGGAAGATTGGCTGACAGAGTCCGAGACTGAAGGGCGTTTGGCAAGGAGTGAAATGGATGGGTGACAACGGGAAGAGGATGAGGGATCCCGCCAGTCAGGAGGCCTTGAAGGCAGCGGAGGCTGCGGGGGCGCTGACGGCGTTGGACAGGTACGAAGCGCAGCAGCCTTCGTGCCGGTTTGGGAAGCAAGGCCTGTGCTGTCGCCTCTGCAGTATGGGGCCATGCCGGGTTGGGACGACGGCGAAGGGCGAGCGCATCGGGGTGTGTGGGGCGAACGCGGATACGATTGCGGCGCGCAACTTGCTCCGGATGGTGGCGGGGGGGGCGGCTGCCCACTCAGACCACGGCCGGGACGTGGCGCACACCTTCCTGCTCATGGCCCAGGGCAAGGCCAAGGACTACGGGATCAAGGACCCGGTGAAGCTTCGGCAGGTGGCGGAGCTGTACGGGATCGAGGTGGAGGGGAAGTCGGACCAGGAGTTGGCTTTGGCGGTGGGTGAGAAAGCGCTGGCGGAGTTCGGGCAGCAGCATGGGGAGCTGGCGCTGATGCAGCGGGCGCCGGAGCAGCAAATCCAACGCTGGCGGAAGCTCGGGGTCATGCCCAGGGGCATAGACCGGGAAATCGTCGAGTGCATGCACCGGACCCATATGGGAGTGGACACGGACTACCGCAATATCCTGCGGCACGGATTGCGGACCTCGCTGAGCGACGGCTGGGGTGGCTCGCTCATCGCAACGGAACTGCAGGACATCATGTTGGGCTCGCCGACGCCGATCCGGGCGAAAGTGAACCTGGGCGTGCTCAGCAAGGACAAAGTGAACATAGTAGTCCACGGGCACGAGCCGATCTTGTCGGAGATGATCGTGGAGGCCTCCCGCGACCCGGAGCTACTGAAGCTGGCGGAGGAGAAGGGCGCGAAGGGCATCCAGCTCTCCGGCATCTGCTGCACCGCAAACGAGATCCTGATGCGGCAGGGGATTCCGGTGGCAGGGCATTTTCTCCAGCAGGAGCTGGCCATCGCCACGGGCGCGGTGGAGGCCATGATCGTTGACGTGCAGTGTCTGATGCCGGCGCTGTCGGAGATGGCGAAGTGCTTCCACACCGAGCTGATCACGACCTCGCCCAAGGGGCGCATTCCCGGGGCCATCCACATCGAGTTTGACGAAGAGAATGCGCTCGACATCGCGCGGCGGGTGGTGCGCGCCGCCATCGAGCGCTTCCCCGAGCGACGCGCCGAGACGGTGAATATCCCCGAGCATACGATGGACCTGGTTGCCGGGTTCACCGCGGACTACGTGTTCGAGATGCTGGGCGGGAGATTCCGGCCCTCGTACCGGCCGCTGAACAACGGGATCATCGAGGGGCGGCTGCGGGGGGTGGCCGGGGTGGTGGGCTGCTGCAACCCGAACATCCAGCCGGTGGATTACGGGCACGTGGAGATGGTGAAGGAGCTGATAAGAAACGACGTGCTCGTGGTCCAGACCGGATGCTCGGCGATCGCCTGTGCGAAGGAGGGGCTGTTGACCCCGGAGGCGGCGCGCGAGTATGCGGGGAAGGGGCTGCAGGAGATCTGCGAGGCGGTGGGGATTCCGCCGGTGCTACACGTGGGGTCGTGTGTGGACAACAGCCGCATCCTGATCGCCTGCTCGGAAATGATCCGGGAGGGCGGTTTGGGCGAGGATATCAGCGACCTGCCGGTGGCGGGGGCGGCGCCGGAGTGGATGTCGGAGAAGGCCGTGTCAATCGGCATGTACGTGGTCGCTTCCGGCATCTTCACGGTATTCGGCACACCCCTGCCGGTGGAGGGATCGGAGAACGTGTGCAGCTACCTGACGCAGGAGCTGAAGGAAGAGGTGGGGGCGGGCTGGGCCTGGGAGAAAGATCCGGTGGCGGCGGCCAGGCTGATGATCGAGCATATAAACCAGAAGCGGGCGGCGTTGAAGCTGCGCCCGATGATGTACGAAGAGGAAGAGGCGGCGGCGCCGGTGAGCTAGCAGGGCGTCGTCGTTCCGCGAGAGACCTGTTCCACTCTGACACTCGAGACCGGAGGAGCTGGGGATGAAGAGCGACCTTGAAATCGCACAAGCGGCGGCGATGAAGCCGGTCCTGGAGATCGCGGAGGCGGCCGGGATCGAAGAAGACGAGCTGGATCTGTATGGGAAGTGGAAGGCGAAGGTTCACCTCGACATACTGGAGCGGCTCGAGGATCGCCCGCAGGGAAAGTATATCGATGTGACGGCGATCACGCCGACGCCGCTGGGGGAGGGGAAGACGGTTACGACCATTGGGGTGTCGCAGGCGCTGGGGCTCATCGGCAAGAACGTGATGACATGTATCCGGCAGCCGAGCCTGGGGCCGGTGTTCGGGATCAAGGGCGGGGCGGCCGGGGGAGGCTACTCGCAGGTGGTGCCGATGGAGGACTTCAATCTCCACCTGACGGGAGATGTGCACGCGGTGAGCATCGCGAACAACTTGCTGGCGGCGATGATCGATGCGCACATGAAGCACGGGAACGGGCTCGGCCTGGACCCGACATCGATCTCGTGGCGGCGGGTGATAGACTTGAACGACAAGTGGGGGGTGTACAACATCGTGTCGGGGCTGGGCGGGGAGAGCCGGGTGCCGCGGGAGACGGGATTCGACATTTCGGTGGCCAGCGAGGTGATGGCGATTCTGGCGCTGGCGACGAGCCTGAAGGACCTGCGGGAGCGGCTGGGGCGGATCATCTTCGGGCAGACGCGGGACGGGAAGCCGCTGACGGCGGAGCAGCTCGGGGCGGCGGGGGCGATGTGCGTGCTGATGAAGGACGCGCTGATGCCGAACCTGATGCAGACGCTGGAGAACACGCCGGTGCTCGTGCACGCGGGTCCGTTCGCGAACATCGCCCACGGGAACTCCTCGATCATCGCCGACCAGATCGCGCTGAAGCTGGCCGACTACGTGGTGACGGAGTCGGGGTTCGGCGCGGACTGTGGGATGGAGAAGTTCTTCAATATCAAGTGCCGGATCAGCGGGCTGGCGCCGGACTGCGTGGTGATCGTGGCGACGGTGCGGGCGCTGAAGATGCACGGCGGCCTGGGGACGGTGCGGCCGGGCCGGCCGCTGCCGCCGGAGCTGCTGAAAGAGAACCTGCCGGCGCTGGAGAAGGGCTGCGAGAATCTCACCAAGCATATCGAGAATGCCCGGCTGTTCGGCGTGCCGGTGGTGGTGGCCGTCAACCGGTTCACGGAGGACACCGAGGCGGAGATCAAGCTGATCCAGGAGAAGGCGGTGGCGGCCGGCGCGGAGGGCGCCTATCTCTCCGATGTGTGGGCGAAGGGCGGCGACGGCGGCCGGGACTTGGCGGAGGCGGTGGCCGCGGCGTGCGAGAAGAAGTCGGACTTCAAGCTGCTCTATCCGGACGAGGCGTCGATCAAGGAGAAGATCGAGGCCATCGCCACGAAGGTGTACGGCGCGGACGGCGTGGATTACGACCGGGTGGCGGAGCAGAAGATCGAGCTGTTCACGAAGTGGGGCCTCGACACGCTCCCGATCTGTATGGCGAAGACGCACCTGTCGCTTTCGCACGATTCGAACCTGAAGGGCCGGCCGACCGGCTTCCGGGTGCCTGTGCGGGATATCCGTCCGAGCGCGGGAGCGGGGTTCCTGTATCCGCTGCTGGGCTCGTTCAGCACGATGCCGGGGCTGCCGAGCAAGCCGGCGGCGCTGAAGGTCGATATCGACGAAGATGGAAAGGTCGTCGGGCTATTCTAGGAGGCCACGGCCGGCGGGCCCTTCGGCTTCGCTCAGGGTAAACTCCGGCACGCCCGCCCTACAGAAACATGGGCTATCTCGAAGAGCCGCTGAAGACATATACAGACGCGCTGGCGTCGGGCGCGCCGACACCGGGCGGCGGGAGCGCCGCCGCTTTGGTGGGGGCGCTGGGCGCGGCGCTCAACTCGATGGTGGCGAACTTCACCCTCGGACGGGAGAAGTTCGCGGCGGTCGAGGCCGATGCGCAGCGGCTGCTGGCGAGATCGGAGGAGCTGCGTCGGGCGCTGGAGCGGCTGACGCAGGCGGACACGGAGGCGTACGGGGGGTACTCGGCGGCGTCGAAGATGCCGCGAGAGACAGAGGAGCAGAAGGCGGCGCGGACGGCGGCGGTGCAGGAGGCGCTGAAGGCGGCTGCTGAGGTACCGCGGGAGGCGGCGCGAGCAGCGCGGGACGTGATTGCGGTGGCGGAGGAGCTGGTGGAGATCGGGAATCCGAACCTGATCACGGATGTTGGGTGCGCGGCGAAGTTGGCGGTGGCGGCGCTGGAGTGCGCGGCGCTGAACGTCGAGATCAATCTGGCGTACATTAAGGATGAACCGTACAACGCGGGCGCGCGGGAGGAGCTGGGGCGGCTGCTGGATGAGGGGGCGAAGCAGGGCGAGGGGGTGTGGGCGAAGGTGAAGGAGGCCGTTCGGTAGGTGACGATGGCAGGAGGCAAGCTCCTGCCGAACAGGAGTAAGGGAGTGGAAGCGTGACTGCGAAGCTGATTGAGGGAAAGCCGATATCGGAGGCGATGCGCGCCCAGGTGAAGGCGGATGTCGAGGCGCTGAAGGTGAAGGGCGTGACGCCGAAACTAGTGGCGGTTCTGGCGGGCGAGAATCCCGGGGCGAAGTTCTACGCCGGGGCGCAGGAGAAGGCGTGCGCGCAGGTGGGGATCGCCTACGAGCTGCAGCAGCTTTCGGCCGACATCGGCCAGGCCGACCTGGAGGGCGCCATCGCGGCGTTGAACGCGGAGGCGAGCGTACACGGCATTCTGCTCTTGATGCCGCTGCCAAAGGGTCTGAACGGCGCGAAGGCGCAGGCGCTGATCGCGCCGCGAAAGGACGTGGATGGTGTAAGCCCGGCGAACCTGGGCAACGTCGTGTTGGGGCAGCCGCGACTGGCGCCGTGTACGGCGATGAGCGTGATCGAGCTGCTCAGGTCCACCGGTGTCGACTGCTACGGGAAAGAGGCGGTGGTGGTGGGCAGCAGCGAGATCGTGGGGAAGCCGGTGGCGCTGCTGCTGGTGGACAAGTATATCACGGCCGATGCGCAGGGCAAGACGGACAAGCTGGCGGGGGCGACGGTGACGGTGTGCCACATCGGGACGAGCGAGAAGGGCGACCTGGCGGCGCACACGAGCCGGGCGGACATCCTGGTGACGGCGGTGGGCGTGAAGCCGGGTTTGATCTCCGGGGACATGCTGAAGCCGGGCGCGATCGTGCTGGATGTGGCGACGATTCGGGTGAAAGATCAGGAAACCGGCAAGACGAAGACGTATGGAGATGTGGATTTCGAGGGGGCGAGCGAGAAGGTGGCGATGATCACGCCGGTTCCGGGAGGGGTCGGGGTGGTGACGACGGCGATCCTGCTGCGGAACACGGTGGAAGCGGTGAAGTGGCAGCTAGAGGGATAGAAGGGCGGGAGGCAAGTGGCTAAGCCCTTCGGGCCGCCACCCCGGCCGCCACGGCGGCCTAGGGGCTCCTGCCGAACTGAGGGGCAGGAGGCAAGCTCCTGCCGAACTGAGGGGCAGGAGGCAAGCTCCTGCCGAACAGCTGAGGGAGAGACGTGATGGCGAGATCGGGCAGCGTGACAGAGCATCCGGCTGTGTGGTTTCAGGCCTCGGCCTGCTCGGGTTGTGTGGTGTCGGCGCTGAATGGCATGGCACCGAACGTTCTGGACCTGATCGTGGATCAGATTGCGCCGGGTCACCACGTGAGCCTGCGGTTCGTGCCGACCATCATGGCGGGGTCGGGACAGGTGGCGCTGGAGATTCTGGCGGCGACTGAGGCGTCGAAGGAGGGGTACCTGCTCGTGATCGACGGGGCGCTGCCAACGGCAGCGGAGGGGCGATACGGCCGGGCTGCGGGCAGGGACGGCGGGGAATCGACGATGGTGGCGCGGGCGTTGGAGCTGGCGGAGAAGGCCTCGGCGATCGTGGCGTTGGGGACGTGCGCGGCTTACGGGGGGATGCACGCGGCGCGGCCGAACCCGGCCGGATGTGTGGGTGTTTCCCAGGCGCTGGCCGATGCGGGGCTGGAGCGGCCGGTGATCAACGTGCCGGGATGCCCGCCTCACCCGGACTGGTTTACGGGGACGGTGGGGCAGGCG